>OLQI01000602.1_pt1 | contig 32139 bp, 35 predicted proteins | sample 1672171 | NCBI WGS metagenome assembly OLQI01 (sample SAMEA3136655, study PRJEB25190) | human gut metagenome
TATTTAACGATAATAGTACTTTGAAGAAACGGGTTAATGTAATAGATTCAGCAGACATTGATAATGATGTGATAGTTTGTGTGGAAGCAATAAAAAAATCAGATACATCTAATTATGGAGGCGATGGTATGTGGGTAAATCCAATCTTTAAGGCAAGAGAATTAGTAGTTGATAGAAATATGTGTTTTTGTGTTTTACCTTTCAATACTAAGAGACTAGAATTATTTGATGAGGTTATTAAGCCAAACTTGGAGGACAAGTTTGGGCTAACTGTAATTAGATCGGGGAAAGTTATTGCACCTAATCTGGATATTCGTGAGAACATTTGGACTTATATAAACAAAGCATCATTTGTCATTGCGGATTTGAGCGATTATAACGCAAATGTTTATTATGAATTAGGTATCTGTCATACTCTTGGCAAGAAGGTTATTACATTATGTGATGAAGAGAGTTTTGAAAAGGATTACGAAAATAAGTTGCCTTTTGATATTAGTACAATTAATACGATTTTTTATAAAAATTCAGTTGCTGGGCCTACCAAGCTCTTAGCGGAGATAAATAAAAATGTAACAGCAATTATGCAAAATGAGCCTTATATAGAAAATTAGATTAAGGTCAGCCTAGCGCTGGCTTTTCTTTTTGGAGGAATAATGCGAAATACGAAACAGTACGGCTTAGTCAGTAGCTGGCAAGAACACCAAATGCTGATACGGGCCCAGCATACATATGAGAAATTACATAGAAAGCGCAAGCCGACATATTCCAAGAGTGTGCCGGCTTTTAGTTTGGACAATGCTAAACGGAGGTGTGGTGAGATGACATGAGTAAGAAGCAAGATGGAGCAATAAACGACCCTTTTTCAAGGCTGACAAAAGCTCAGCAAACCCTTGTCAGGCTTGATTTTGAAGGCGGACATAGCAATAAAGAAATTGCTCCTAAGATTGGCTTGAAGAATGAAACCACTGTTTCACATTGGCGCAAGCGCCCATGGTATGAACCAGCCTTTAACGCTTATGCTTCCAAAGCAATCAAGGGGAAGTACAAGAGTCTGGCGCTCAGGACATTAATTGACTTATTGAACGCCAAGTCTGAAATGGTAAAACTTCAAGCTGCTACTTCCGTCCTTAAATTGTCTGGTATGTTATCAGATAACAGCACACCGGAACTTGATAAAGCTAAGGCTCGAAAAGCGAGCGCGGAAGCTGACATCGTAGAATGGAAGCGCGATGAGCTGACTGGTGATAATTCCAACCGTGAGAGCACCACATTGGTCGATGATATTGGAGGGACAAATGATGACGACCATTAAATTAAGTCGAATGATCAATCCTCATTTCTATCCATTGTGGAAGACTGACAAACCTTACATTATCGCCAAGGGTGGCCGTGGTAGTTTTAAGTCGTCAGTAATCAGTATGAGGCTGGTAACGATGATGAAACACTGGACCCAACTGAATAAACGGGTTAATACCATCGCTGTACGGGAAAATGCTAATAACCTGCACGATTCGGTTTACAACCAAATTCAGTGGGCGCTGACGATGCTGAACCTGGATGATGAATATAATTACTACAAATCGCCGTTGCGGATTGTGCATAAGCGGACTGGCTCTACTTTTTATTTCTACGGTGGGGACGACCCGATGAAGCTGAAGTCTAACATCGTTGATAACGTCATTGCTGTTTGGTATGAAGAAGCAGCTAACTTTAAGAGCCAGGACATATTTGATCAGGCTAATCCAACATTCATTCGTCAGAAACCGACATTTGTAGATTATGTCAGGGTGTTTTACAGCTACAACCCACCGAGGAATCCGTATGATTGGATTAATGAATGGGTGGCACAACAGGAACAGGATCCAGATTGTTTCGTCGATACCTCAACTTATCTTGATGACAAGTGGGGCTTTACTACCGACCAGCAGTTAGCGTTAATCAACCGCTACAAGAAGAACGATCCCGATTATTATCGCTGGTTATACCTTGGCGAAGTTATCGGCTTAGGCACCAATATCTACAACATGGACAATTTCAATCCGTTGGAACAGCTGCCAGATGACGATGTCATCACCAACGTCTTCTACTCAGTTGATACCGGACACGAAGTATCTGCTACTACTTGTGGCGCATATGGTGTGACCAAGAAGGGGAACGTTATCCTGCTGGACACCTACTATTACAGTCCGCAGGGAAAGACCCACAAGAAGCCGCCTAGTGTACTTTCTAAGGACCTAAAGCACTTCATCGATAAAGTTACTGATTGGGTCGGAAAACGCCCCACAAAAATGACTATCGACTCTGCTGAGGGGGCATTAGACAACCAGTTCTACAATGACTTTGGAATTCACTGGCATAAAGTAAACAAGCTGAAAAAGGTAGACATGATCGACCGTGTGCAGGATTTACTAGCACAGGGTCGTTTTTATTACCTGAAACGTCCAGAGAACGACATTTTCATTGCTGAACATCAGAAGTACCAGTGGGACGAGAACACATTGCAAAGTGATGATCCCAAAGTCATCAAGGAAGATGACCATACCTGCGATATGCTCCAGTATTTTGTGCGTGATAATGAACGATTCCTTGGCTTGAAGTGGTAGGAGGTGAGTACATGGGCTTCTTAACAACATTACGGAACATCTTTCGGAAAGGGGGTGCCAAAATCGGCATGGTGAAAAGCTTAGTTAGAATTACCGATGACGACCGGGTTGCAATTGACCAGAACGAGTACGACCGCATTCAGATGGCGAAATCTTACTATCGTGATGATTTGCCTAACATCTGGTTCCGTAACTCTTACGGTGAACGACGGCAACGGCCAATGAGCACCCTTAATGTGACCAAACTAGCGTCGAAGCGGCTAGCCTCCATCATCTTTAATGAGCAATGCGAAGTTTCCCTTGAGGACCCAGGGCTAGATAAGTTCATCAAGCAGGTCATCGAGGATAACCATTTCAACTTGCAATTTGAACAACACCTAGAAACTGGCGTGGCACTAGGCGGCTTAGCAGCTCGCCCTTATGTTGATGACCAGAACAACATCCGAATTGCCTGGGCTAATGCGGACCAGTTTTATCCACTGCATACCAACACTGACAACATCAGTGAGTGCGTGTTTGCGTCCCGCTCAACCAGAATCGAGAATAAGCAAACCGCCTATTACACCTTGTTGGAGTTCCACCAATGGAACGGGCCGGATAAGTACACCATCACTAACGAGCTATACCGTTCTACGCAACGGCAAGTTGTTGGTGAACAGGTCCCGTTAGAAACTATGTATCCTAATATGCAGGAGTTCGTTCAGTTTAACGGCATTATTAAAAAGCCACTATTTGCCTATTTTAAGACCCCTGGTGCTAATAACCGCGATCTGGACAGTCCGCTGGGGATGGGGATCGTAGATAATTCCCGCCACGTGATTGACGCCATTAACCACACTCATGACGCCTTTGTTCATGAAATCAAGATGGGCAAGCGTCGAATTGCGGTACCCGCTGAAATGCTCCGTCCTGGTTCTGCATTCGGCAATACCGACACAGACGACCCTCATCCCCGTATGTTTGATTCTGACATGGACGTCTATGAACAGTTCTATGGTACGGAAGATATGAAGATTACCGACCTTACCAGCGACATCCGGGCGCAGCAGTACAAGGAATCAATCGACTACTTCCTTCGTGAGTTTGAGGAACAGACCGGTTTTTCTGCTGGAACGTTCTCCTTTGATGGTCAGGGTGTCAAGACAGCAACCGAGGTGGTCAGCGAGAATAGTACGACCTACCAAACGCGGTCTAGTTATCTAACGCAGGTTGAGTTGTTCCTCAACCAGCTTGTTACTGCCATCTTAGAAGTCGCCAGCACGCCGGAGTTTTTCAGTGATAGGCAATCCCGTTGCAAGTTTAATGCTGATGATGACTTAAAACTGGCGGTCCACTTTGACGATGGTGTCTTTATTGATAAGGACAAACAGCGCTCTGATGAGTTAGCGTTGGTGTCAGCTGGGGTTATGCCAAAGAGAGAATACCTGATTCGTAACTTTGGCTTGAGCGAGCAGGAAGCTGATCAATGGCTGAGCGAAGTGCAGGATGAGCAACCACAATTCGCCCCAAGTAGCTTTGAAGATTCTAGTGGGCCCGATGGTGATGATGACGTAGGAGCTGATTAATCATGGGAGCACGGGAACGCTTTGAGCAACATGGTCAGCAAATAGTCGATGCTTATTCAGCATTGCAAGACCAGATTTTTGAAGTAATCATTAATACCCTCAAAGATGGTGATTATCGCCACGTCGACAAAGGGGATGTCGTTCTTTGGCAGGCTGAACAGTTACAAAAGCTCGGTCAGCTCAACCAAGAAACCATGCAGCTAATGGCAAATGCCGATGGACTGTCTAAGGCGGCAATAGTAGACCTGGTTAAATTCAACGGCTTACAAGTACAGGATGAAGTTGATAACGAAATCCAATCACTGGCCAATGAGCCAGCGCCTGTTAGCAATGATGTTCAGTTGCTATTGAATGGGATTGTTAGCCAAACCTGGGACGACCTGCAAAACAACATTAACGAATCCCTGGTAACGCGGAATTATGGAGCTTCGGCGGTTTCACATGTTTATCGACGGATACTAACAGAATCAACTGCGGCTACTGTGTCGGGATTGCTTACCCATCAGGACGCAGTTGAAGCTGCGGTTTACCGAGCAGTTGATCGTGGCTTGCCTACGAAACTAGTTGATAAGGCGGGCCGTAACTGGAGCCTGGAGGGTTATGCACGGGCAGTGGTTAATACAACAGTTAATCACACCTATAATGCTGTACGTCTCCAACGGATGAAAGACTTTGGGATGCACTTAGCGCTAATGAGCAGCCACCCCAACAGTCGGCCTGCCTGTGCCTGGATCCAGGGGCACGTGGTTAACTTGGTCCCACCGGAAAGCCCTGATTATAACGACAAGTACGATAGCATTTTCAATCACGGTTATGGAACACCAGCGGGGACCCAGGGGGTTAACTGCCGACACCATCTGTTCCCGTTTGTTCCTGGGGTAAGTATTAACCATCAACCTCAGTATGATCCAGAAGAGGCCATCAAAAATGGTAAATTGGTTCAGCAACAGCGGGCCAGGGAACGAGCCATCAGAGCCGCTAAGCACCGTCTGCGAGCTGCCGAAGAGCTTGGTGATGTCGAGATGGTTAACCAAACGAAAACACTTCTGCGGGCACGCCAGGGAAAACTGCGGGAGTTCATTAAAGACACAAATACTGGTCATAAAGTGCCGATACTGACACGGGATTATTCTCGGGAAAAGGTAGTTAAAACTAATATGGATGCCGACAAGAAGGCGTTTATTAAGCAGCGTTTACATCAGCGACCAGGGAAACAACGTCAGCATATTTATGGCACAAAAGAGTATAATGAACGTGTAAGCAAAGGTAATTCACTGCCTAGTTACTTTACTATTTCGGCAAAGGAAATCGATGCAATTGTAAAAACTAGGATTAATTTCAACAAACTGGGTAATCGATACCAGTTTGTTGATGCAGGAAAGCCAATTGGGCACTATGTTACCGACAAGGGCAGAACCAATGTCATAACTACTCGCATGAAGATCCATCAATCTAAGAAGGGGTATCATGCTGTACCTACTATGTCGCGGGAGATGTATGAAAATGAAAATCACACCAAAAACTAGTCTTTGGGATGTAGAGAGCCATTTTGCTTTTTCGTGGGTCATTGTTCACATGAAAGATGGACGTACACTACATTTATATATCGTTGATACAGACGATGAGTTTCAAAGGCATGACGAAGATGATGAACCAGAACTGAAAGCTATTGTTTACAATACGACTGGTAGCAACTCTTACGGTAATGGGATTGCCTTTGACGATATTGATAGTATTGAATTAGATAATCAGCACTAGCAATTAGCTGGTGCTTTTTTAGTACGAATTATTCGACCCGGACACGTCGTAAAACTGTCTTTTTGTTATGCAATCAATTCTCGGAGTTCGTAACTCCGTTAACAACTAACGTAAAGGAGCGAGTGCAATGAAACGTGAAGATTTAAAGGAACTCGGTTTGAACGATGACCAGATTGCTTCTGTGATGACAGCTTACGGTAAAGAAGTCAACCCGCTTAAAGAGCGGGTGGATAGCTTAACCAGCGAGCGGGACAGTCTAAAACAGCAGATTACCGACCGTGATGGTCAGCTTGACGATCTGCGCAAGAATGCCGGAAAGAATGAGGAGCTCGAAGCCAAAATCAAGCAGTTGCAAGAAGATAATAAGGCTACCGCTACTCAGTACCAAAATGACCTTGCGGCTAAAGAAAAGAGCTTCAAGATTGAGGGCGCGCTACGGGACGCCAAAGCCAAGAACGTGAAGGCCGTAATTTCTTTGATCGACACTGATAAGGTTAGCGTGAAGAAAGATGGGACGCTTGATGGCCTGACTGACCAGCTTGATGCCGTCAAGAAGTCCGATGGTTATCTGTTTGACACGGCTGAACCACAGAACCGTATCAACATCGGCGGTAACTTCGGCAATGACGACAATACAAACACTGGTAAGGATGACATCGCTTCTCATATTGCTGCGCGCTTTGCAAAGTCAGGAGAATAAAAGGAGGAATAATCAATGACCATTGCATTAGATCAAAAAGACTTAAATACGATTGATGAAGAATTCGCCGCTGATTCTAAGATTTGGCAGCCATTAACTGGTGGGGCCAAGTCAATTACAGCTGCGGACTTCACCGGCGTTCACACCGTCCGGGTAAATAAGATGTCCGGCTTCGTTGAAGCAGAAACGTACCACCGGAATGGTGATAATGCCCGTCACAACGTGAACGTAGAAAAGGAATCCTTCGACCTCAAGCAGGAAGACTGGATTGGTTACGACCTGGATCAACTGGATATGGATGAAAATGGCGCCTACCAAGTCGCTAACGTGGTCCGTGAACACCAACGGTTAATTACGGTCCCACACCGTGATAAGTTCGCAGCTCAAAAGTTGTATGACACGGCTAAGGCTGGTGGGAAGCTGGTAACTGATGCCATTGATGCCAAGAATGCTTTAGCTGCTTACGATGACCTTGAACAGTACATGACCGATAATGAAATTCCAGGTGGATATGTAATCTTTGCCTCGTCTGGATTCTACCGGGCATTGAAGAATGCTGACGGAGTGACTAAGAACTTCTCTACGAACACCCAACAAATTAATGGGATTGATCGGCGTGTTGGTCAACTCGATGGTGGGGTGCCAATCTTGACGGTCCCAAAGGCTCGTCTGCAAGGTTTGAGCATTACCGACACGGTCAACTTTATGGCTGTGCCACTGTACGCTGTTGCACCAATTGTTAAGTACGATACAGTCGATGTGCTTGATGCCTCAACCGACCGCTCTGGCTACCGGACGACCATCAAGGGCTTGTCCTACTATGACATCTTGGTATTTGACAACGCCAAGAAGGCCATCTATGTTGCGGCCTCCCCAAAAGCGTAGCCCCGCAGGTTAGCCCAAGCGGGGAATTTGACCCGAGCGGAACTGTTAAGCCAACCGAAGCCCAGACAGTAGACCAGATCAAGGCTTACATGGATAAGCATGGTTTGGCCTATACATCGACAATGAGTAAGGCTGACTTGCTAAAAGCGGTGAATGGTGGTGAGTAGCAGTGGCATTTCCTGTGCATTTAACCTTTAGTGAATACACCGATTTCGGATATTCTGAATTCAAAGGCGTTGATGGGTTTAGCACGATAGAGAAGCAGGCTCAGCGGGCGGTAGATAGTGCGATTGACTATTACTATAACGACCGTGATATTAGCCAAGATAAGAACGCCAAGCGAGTAGACGCCTACAAAATGGCAATCTGTGAGCAGATTGACTTTATCAAAGCTACTGGGATTAGTTCATCGTACGAAAATGGCGATGACTTTAATTCGATTTCAGTAGGCCGCTTGTCGCTGCAACCAACTAACCACGTGTCACAAGACAGCATGGTTAACGGAGTATGTAAGGAAGCGTACCGGCTATTAGCACACTACGGACTGTTATATCGTGGACGGGGGAGTGATTGGTATGTTGCCACGCATTCCTAAACGTCTTTGCAATCAGACTATTACCTTACGGATAGCTGATGGCAAAGAAGATGACTACGGCCACCAAGAAACACATGAGGTTCAGGTTAACCATGCCTTGGTTCAGCCACAGACAATATACGCTGGTTCAAATAACAACCGGACAATCACGGCTAATGCCATTGTGTATTTGTTTGCCGGCATTACCGAGCCGTTACCCAAGATTACGCCTGACTGGGTCGGCACTCACCTTAATTTTGAGGGCCGCGACTATACAATTACTAATGTGGTGGATAACCGTGAACCGTATAGCAACCAAGTGTATTCCTACGAATTGGAGGTGCTGTGATGAGCGTTCGTGTCAATGTAACTAGCTGCTTAGATAGGGCTTTAAGTGCTCAAACGCTAGACCGGGCCCGATATGTCCTGGCTAATCAGGCATTGGCCGATATGGATCAATTCGTTCCGTTTCGCCAAGACCATCTATCAGCGTCGGGGCACTTAGACGCTAGGCATAATATCGTCTACAACACCCCATATGCTCGGGCTCAGTTTTATGGCTTTATTACAAACTACAAAACGGGCCAACAATCACGAATCCGCAATTACACAGTTTCTGAGCACCCGCAGGCTTCTCGCCGTTGGGACCTGCGAGCACAATCCTTATATGGTGACGAATGGGCTGGCAAGGTTAGAGACCAGCTATTGGAGGGTAAGTAATGGACTTAAAAGAACGTGTTAAAGACGCCGTCAACACGCTCCAATTACCGGTCACTTGCCGGCTAGGATACCTTGATGGCAAGCATGACCCAGATTTGCGCTTACAAGTGCTACCTGGTTCAAACGTCATTGAGCGTGATTATGCTGGAAACAAAACAGAAGAATACATTATGGAAGTAATCATGCGTGGCGCTAATGAGTTGGAAATTAACCAGGTGTTAGCTAAGGTGGCAGATTACCTCTGCGATAATGATTTTCGGGTCGTCAGCCATGACGGCTCTTTTGTTTACAGTGGATTAGACGTCGCTTCATTCCCGCACCCGATTATGGCGGATACGACGGGTGAAGTTACCTATGTATTTGATTTCAAGATTACTGTCGATACTTTTACGAAAGAAGGATGATTTAAATGGCAGATGTAACAACTGGTGCTGGTGGCTTAACGCCACAGGAAGCACCTACTAAGATTGGTAAGTTCTTACTGAACTGGCAAAACAAGATTGAAATTGCCACCGATGACGAGACTGATATTACCAAGGCTACTACTGCTCGGTGGGCACGGCTGGCAGCGGGGATTAACAACTTGACCCCTGCCGAAAACGATACGACTGCCAACGATGAATACTACGATGGTGAAGGGTTTGGTACTTCCGATGTTACGTCCAAACGGTACCAATTCACAATTGCTGGTCACCGTGTATACGGAGACGCCGCACAAGACTACATTGCTTCCAAGATGTTGGAAATTGGGGACAAGCTAAAGACCTTGCTACGAGTTACCTTTGCAGATGGTTCCCAGGTTTATGGTGTGGTTACTCTGACCAACATCGTGCCTGCTGGTGGTCAGCCAGGGGCTAAGCAAACCTTCAGCGTTGTCTGTGTTTTCAATGGCAAACCGAAGTTTGTACCCGCAGCTACTAAGTAATTAACCAATAACAGAGACGAGTAACGTGAGACGATTGGAGGAATAGAAATGACCGTAATTAATTTAAACCTGGATAAAAAGTTCGATAACGTCAAATTGAACCGCGAGGTGGTAGCTGGTGGCAAGACCTATCACCTAGTATTCAATGATGAAATGTACCAGAAGATTGCCGACCTACAAATTGCGGAAGCTAGTTTGCTGGACCAGCTTGATAAACGCAAAGAAGAGTTTGTTGACAAGATGAACGTCACTCAGCGACAGGAATTCATGCGGGATTCATTGGACAAGGCGTTAAAAAACCTTGAAGAGTCCCTGGATAAGATTCTTGGCAAGGACGAAGGTCAGCGGCTATATAAGTATTACGGCGAATCAACTTATTTACTTGGTCGTGTCGCCGAAGAATTAATCAAACTCAATGACCAGATTAACGGTGATCAAGAGCTTAATTATGAGCGGAAGAAGCAGGCAGTCCGTGACCACTACACTAAGGGTCATGGCAAGAAGCGGGGCTAATAATGCTTTCGTTGAGCGAGCCGCTGGGCAATGAATTTGAATATGATAACAAGATTTACCATATTAATCTGGCATTCGACACGGTTCTCCGTTTCTATGAAATGCTAGATGATGAACGCCTTGAAGATGCCGAAAAGGTAGCAACGGCTTTTGAAATGTTCTTTAATCAACCGGTTAAAGATGCTGATTTTGCTGTAACTGCATTTGAACAAATTTCTAAGTACATTTCAATGAAACCGTATGGTAACGACGATGATGAAGAAGACCAACAACATGTTGTTCGTGATCCTCGTCGCCTTTATTCATTTAAGCAAGACGCGGAGGCAATCTTCGCTAGTTTCTATGATCAGTACGGTATGAATTTAATTCAAGAACAAGGAAAACTTCACTGGGATGAATTTAAGGCACTTTTTCAAGGCTTGGGACCACAAACGTACTTTCAACGGATTATCGAAATTCGTACTAAGGACACTAAAGATCTTGAGGGCGAACAACTTTCTAAGGTCATTCAAGCTCAACAATTCTATGAGTTAGATGTCAATAAGTCTCAAGCTGCAAAAGAAGAACAGTTCGCTAATTTTGGTGAAATCCTGAAGAATTGGGCACAGTAATAACGGAAAGGGGGGATAAACGTGGCAGACGGAACCGTCAATATTGATGTGATCCTTAATAGTCAGCAAGCCAAGGGTAACGTCAAAGAACTCAACGAACTTTTAAAGAACGTTGGTCAAGGAGCTGGTGACCAGGCCGAAAAGAGCCTCAAGGATAGCACAAATAAAGCAGTTGAAGATACTAAAAGTGCTCACCAAAAAATTGATGATGAGTTCAAAAAGCCTGTTAAAACTAAACTAGATGCTGATACCGAAGGGGCAACTGAGAAAGCTAAGGGCCTACGTTCCCTTTACGTTAAAATCCCCAGGGACGTCCGAACCAAATTAATTGCTGACGCCAAAGAAGCTGGAATTACTAATTTCGGTAAACTTTTGCGGAAGATTCCCAAAGAGCAACGAACAGAATTAATTGCCAAAGCTCAAAGAGGAGAAGTAATTAATTATGAAGAGCTGCTACGGAAGATACCCGCTCACATAGTTACCGAAGCTAAATTAAATGATCATGCTTCTTTGCCACTAAAGCAAATTCAAACAGAAGCACGGGAAACCGGTCATTCTTTTAGTCGTCTACACGACATCGTTGCCGGAACCTTTGTTGGCGGCCTGATGGTTAACGGGATTACTGCTGTGAAGAATGGGCTAATCGGTGCCGCCAAAGCCGGGATGGAATATAACGTTCAACAAGACCGGATGAAAACGGTCTGGAAGTCATTGACAACAGAAGCTCCCCAAGATGGGGATAAACTGATTAGCTATATTAATAGTATGGCCCAGCATTCCATCTATGCTTCTGACACCATTGATAAGATGGCCCAGTCGTTCTACCACGTTCACTCTAGCGTTAAGGAAACCGAAGATTGGACAAATGGATTCATTCGATTAGGTTCTACCCTCCACATGACCAATGACCAGCTGGCCGAAGCTGGGGAACAATTTGCCAAGATTGTTGCCGGTGGTAAAGCCAACGCCGAAGATATGTCGGTCATGATTAACCGGTTCCCAATGTTCGGGGAAGCCTTACAAAAGGTAACCGGGAAGTCAATGCAGCAGCTTTACGAAATGTCTGCTCAGGGTAAACTGACTGCCAAGGACTTCACCGAAGCCCTCGACTACTTGAGTAATAAGTACAAAGGTTCCACTGAGGAAGCCATGACTTCCTTTACCGGAATGTCAATGTACATCAAGTCTCGGTGGCAAGTCCTTTGGGGCGAAGTCACCTCACAAGGATTTAAAGGTAGCAAAAAGTTAGCTGAAGATATGCGTGATATTTTGTCAGACAAAATGATCGCTAAATATGCTGGGTTATTAAGTGACGCCTTGGGTACAATTCTAAAAGGTGTCATGGCTGTCCTTGATTACGTGGGCAAGCATAAAGACACTATCGTGGACGTACTTGGCAATCTAGGTCAAATTATCGGCATTATTGGAGGAACAATCTGGGACACTTTCGCAGGAATCCTCCATGATATTGCTAGTGCCTTTGGCTTAACCAGTGATCGCAGTAAGGGTGCTCACGGTGCCCTTGAAGATTTTGATAGTATCCTGAAAGCAATTCTAAAACATAAGGGAGCAATCAAAGCCTTTACAGAAGTCTTTCTAGCAATGTTTGTTGCTAAGAAAATTTACGATACTGTTGATGCTTTAATCGCCTTTTACGGTATTTTGAAAACTATCGCTGGCCTTCGGGGCATTGGTGGTGTAATGAAAGGAATCGGCGCCGGCGCTCGTGGAGAGTCTTTGGCAACAAGCGCAGAAGAAATTGGTGCTGGTGGTTTAGAAGCAACCAAGGCTACTAGGACCGGGCGAGTGTTCGGTCGTGGTGTCGACCACCTATTCGGAATTACCAAGGCTCGTCAGGCAGTGGCCGGCCCGGCTTCCGTGATGGAAAATGGTGCTGGTAAGGCTGCTATCCGGGCAAGCGAACGTGGGATTATCCGCAGAACCGCTTCCCGCATTCCGGTAGTCGGGTCACTAATTGCTGGTGGAACGGAATTAATCGGTATGAACCGCCGTAACCGCAATGAGAAAATTGGTCGAGCTGCTGGTGCTACTGGCGGAACGGCAGCTGGCGGTGTTGCCGGTGCTTGGATTGGTGGGGCGCTTGGATCCATCGTTCCTGGCGCCGGAACAGCAGTTGGTGCCGGTGTTGGTAGTTTGATTGGGTCCACTGTCGGTGGTGCATTGGGTGCCAAGGGCGGCGGAGCAATCGGCAAGAACTTCAACAAGATTAAGCAACAAGCCGCCAAAGCGATGGGTTCACTTAAATCCTCATTGGCTAGGGCGGCACGAGGAATTGGACGGCCGATTGAGCAAGCCTTTTCTAGTATGGGGAAGCGCCTTGGCAAGGTCTGGTCGAGTATCACTAAACCAATTGCACGTGTCTTTAACGGCTTAAAGAAAACACTGGCAATCGCTGCCAAGGGAATTGGCCTCGTGGTCCTTGCACCATTCGTCTTGCTAACTGGGGCCATTATTAAAACCTGGCAAAAGATTTCCAAGCCGATTAGTCGTGTCTTAAAGACAGTCTCCAAGATAATTGGTAGTGCCTGGAAGGCTATTACTAAGTCCACCAGTAAGGCTTGGAATGGGTTAACCAGGACCGTCACAAAAGCCTTTGATAAGATCAAAAAGCCGATTCAACAGTCCTTGAAAGTTACTGGCAAGCTCATTCAAACTGCTTGGCGCACAATTAGCCGAACGACCTCCAAAGTATGGAATTCTTTGGCTAAGGTAGTTATCAAGGCTGTCCAAGCATTATACAAGCCGATTTCACGGATTTTCAACAATATCGCTAGAACGGTGAGCCGAGTATGGAATACTGTTTCTCGTTCTACCTCGAAGGTCTGGGATAGTATCGAAAGGATTATCAGCAAGACCCTTGGTTCTGTTTGGAAGTTCGTTAAAGATAAATTTGACGACATGAAGGACGCTATTGATGATGCCATGAATGGCATTAAGAGAATTTGGGACAGTATCTGGGATGCAATTTCAGATAAGGTCAAAGGCGTCTGGGATACTATCAAGGGTGTCGTAACCGATGGTATTAATGCAATTGGTGGCTTTTGGAATACCGGTGCTAGTGGGCTGGAAAAAGTAGCTGGTTTCTTTGGCGCCAAAGTCAACATTCCACGAATGAAGAAGCTGGCTAACGGTACTGGTGGCCGTCAAGGTGAACATATGTTGGCAATGGTCAACGACCAAGAAGGACCGCTGTACCGTGAAGCTATTTTTCGGAATACTGGTCAGATTGAAGTGCCAGAGGGCCGAAACGTTATTACTCATTTGCAACCAGGGGACGCCGTTATGCCGGCCAAGGAAACTGCCAAGTTATTGGGCATTCCCCGCTATGAGGGTGGATTCGGCGACTGGTTCGGTAAGGCGCTATCCTACGCTAGTTCCAAGATTGGCAACCTGGAAAATATGATTGACGACAAGCTGGACGCCATCGAAGACGCTTTAAAAGACCCACTTGGTACCCTGGTCAAGATCTACACTCATGGAACTAACGCTGCTAAGTCAATGTGGCATGACATTGCCGACGATGGGGCTCGGAATAAGATCCCGCACTATGCTGAGCAGTGGTTCAAGAACCTGCTGCAAAAGCAGGAAGAGAAACTGGACGAAATTGGTGGTAATGGTCCAATTAGTGCGTCACTAATTCGACGGGCCGCCCACAAGATGAAAGTTGATTTATCCGCTGGTGATATTAGCCATATCATGTCAGTTATTCAACATGAATCAGGTGGGAACGCTTCTATTGTTAACCATTGGGACAGTAATGCTCAAGCGGGACATCCGTCAAAAGGTATTCTCCAATTTATTGATTCGACTTTTCAACATTATGCTATGCCAGGACACACTAACATTCTTAGTGCATATGACCAATTACTAGCGATGTTTAATGACAGCACTTGGCGCTCAGATTTAACCCTTGGTGGTTGGGGACCGACTGGTGGCCGGCGTTTTGCTAATGGTGGCTGGACAGATAAACCGGGTATCTTTGGTGAAGTGCCGGGTGAGCCTGAGGTGGCAATTAACCCGCGTCGGGCAAGCGCTGAACAGCACATTGCTGAAGTAATTCAAGCAAGAGCGCAGGTTAACCCTAATGGCCTCGCAGGTAGTCTGCAGCAAACTATCAGTGCTGCTAGACAGGGGGCTGCTAACTTCATTCCCGTCTTTGCTGGAAATAATACTGGAAAGACTTCTAGTTCATCTACTGCTCGTCCAGCTTCCGGTGACACTAACCTGAACCTGACGATGCAGCTCGATGGAACCACACTTGGAAGGTTGCTATATCCTCACATCAAGTCAAACATGGCACAAGAAAGAATTATTCACGGCAACGGCGGAGCAATCCCAGTTGGCCGTGCATTACCAGTAGGAGGTGGTTTCTAGTGTCGACGATTATTGTGAAGCGTCTTGATGGAACCACCTACGACCTAGACGCCTTGGGGTTCCATGTTAAGAAATTTGACATTCCAATGAATAACTACAACCTGTCATACCAGCAGCTTGGTAAGTATGGAGCTTTACTGACGGACGTTCAGCAACAGCAACTGACCATTCCACTGACGTTAGACATTACCGCTAAGGACCTGGCAGACTACAACTTGCAAGTATATAAACTCCGGAGAATCTTTCGGAGCGACGAGGACTTCTATGTCTGGAACAGCATTATTCCTTACCTGCGGTGGAAGTGTCGTGCCGAAGCAGTAACACCCACCCAGAACGGTAATTTCTGGCGGGCAACGGACGTGGCAATTAACTTGGACGTTCCAAGCGGTTATGCTGAAACCGTAGCCACTACGCAGAACCCGGTTGACTTTAACAGCGGGCAGTGGGGGTTCGGTGAAGGAATTCCTGATACCGAGCTGAAGTACACCTATACGACCACCGATTTTAGTTTCTGGAACCTGGGAATCATCCCGCTAAATGCGGACGAACGACCAGTACAAATAGCCTTTAAGGGGGACGCGCCGAATGGCTTTACCCTTACTAACCAGACAACTAAGAAGTCAATGAAGATTACGCGAGCTGTATCAAAGAACGATACTGTGGTGATTAATGGATTAATTCCTAGCTTTAATGGGACTGCCTCTTATAAGGATTGTGATCATGGCTATCTGGACTTTGCGGTAGGTGAAAATAAACTGCACATTGATGGTGCCTCTAACTTTGAATTGAAGTTTGATACACGGTTTTACTTCTAGGGGGTGATTACTTGTCAGAGTTCTACAAGATTGCAATGAAGAATTACAACAATGATGAAACGGTAATTACTGCCTACGGAGTGGCTTTGACAGAAACGCTGAATAGCTTTTCTACCGTTGCTTTTAATTTCAATGCCCTTGGGGATAACAAGGTAGCAGAAGACTTATTAGGCCCGCGCACCTTGTTTACGCTTGAGAACGGTCAGACATTCAGGTTAACCACCTCGAATCCCACGCCAAACAGTCGTTATCGTCAGTATGCCATTACGGCAACGCACGTTGGACACGACCTTAACGATTACTACATTAAGGACACCATTAACGGTCAGCAGTCCATGCAAGCCTGTCTGGACTTCCTGACCAAGAACACACCATTCAAATACCAGCTTGATAGTCAATTTGACAATCATGACTTTGGTGACAGTAGCATTGGTGATGGGCATGGCGATGACGTTTTATCAGCAATTGCCGAAGCCTTCGCTTGTGAGTGGTGGTTTGATAATTACACGCTCCACATTGCGAAGAAAATTGGTAAAGATGATGCCTTCGTGTTCGTTGACCGGGTTAATACTTCACACATTTCCTGGAATGAAGACTATTCGGACTTTCGGACGGCTATCCATGGAACAGGAAAACCGATTGAACAGAATAATGATAGTGGTGGCGGCAATGGTGGTGACCTCGAAGCCTTTGCCAGGTCGTTTGTCGGTAAAGTCCCTTACGTTTGGGGAGGATGTACACCATCAGGCTGGGATTGTTCCGGCTTCGTTAGCTACTTACTTAACCACTTTGGAGTCAATGTTGGACCCCATATGACGCTTGGCCTATCGCAGTTGGGCCCGATGGTTGGCCCGCCATACCAGACGGGCGACCTGCTTTTCTGGGGGCCACAAGGTGCTTGGCATCATACTTCAATTGCCGTTAGCAATGGCTACCGTGTTGGGGCTGATAACTATACTGACGGTACAGTCTATCGTCCCATTGATAGCTGGCCGCCAACATTTGGTGTGCGTGTCCCAGCAATTGCGGCCTTAGTTAAGGGCGGCAACAACTCATCTACCGATGACAATGGGGGCAATTCAGGAGACAGTAATACCGATACAGCTGACCAGCCTGAACAGTATACCTGTGAAGCTGACTACTTTAGTCCTTGGGCTGATAAGCCAGGAATTGGCAAGATCTGGGCCGACGACTTTAGCAGTGACACCATTACTGATGAAAAGGCGTTAAAGGAAGAAATGAAGGCACAACTTCATGATTATCCTGACGTTGAATACACGGTCGATTGGATTAGTTTCAAACAAAACGCGAGCGGCATGGTTAACGAAGTAAAGGTTGGCGATAATGGCTGGCTGCGGGACCGCTTGGGTACTGACGTGAATGTGCGCATTCAAAGCTATACCAGGTACCTGGATAGTGCGGATGCTTCAAGCAATGATTCGATAACTTTCGGTAATAAGATTTTCGACAGTACGCTTTACGACACCCGGCAAAACCAAGCCAACGATACTCGGCAGCAGCTAGAGCGATTGCAAGAGCAGGTTAACAATAATTCAAATATCGGATTTACAATCCCAACGATGAACGGGGAGGAGGTGCAACGCCTTGACAGTTTCTTCAAGCAATAATGAAGTTCGCAGGCTAATTGCGATGGACCAAGGAATTGATAGTGAACTAGGAATTGTCGGTCTAGGTTACTCCCCTGACAATGGCTTGCACTTCTTTGTCACGAATACTATCAAGGGCCGAGTTTTCCGACAGCAAGATGCTGACCGGCTGTGGCCGTTTATGAAAGGCTTCGTTAGTAGGCAGATAAGTGAGTTACTGGTAGTTACCTGGGACGCTATCAAGGGAAAGCCAAATGTGGTCCTCAAGAGTGACTTGCCGAACTTATCAGAGTATGCACTCAAGGAGGACATTCCGGCCCCCGTGAACCTGTCGGGGTACGCTAAAACTGATGCAGTCGATGCTGCCAAAGCAACCGCTGAGAGTGCACTAAGTAATGCAGAAAAGGCACAATCAACAGCGGACGCTAATACCAAGGCCCTAGCTAACAAGATTGACCGGAACGAACTGCCAGTTATACCAACTGACCTAGTCCACACTGCTGAAATGGAGCAGGTCAAAGCCGAGGTTAGTCAAAATAAGCAGTTGGCTAATCAAGCAGTGGCTATTGCAAATTCTATAAAGGCCACTATCGATACAGCTAATCTTCACCAAGTCAAAAAGCCTTCTGAGTATTCAGAGGGCTTTTCTTATGAAGTGAAGGCGCTGTCTGACCTAGGCATTGACTTGTCTAAGTACGATACGTCAGTGCAGAACGGCTGGATTGGCCTTGTAAAGTCGGCTCGGATGTCTGTCTTTAACTCGGTATATGTGACGCAGACGGTGCGGGTTCTGGGCTCTTGTCGGCCCACCACCTTTATTCGCAATGGTAGTAGCGACAGCTGGTATCCATGGGAGTTGATAACAACATGGTAATGCAAATGTGGGATGGCTTGCCCCACACATTTAAGCAAGTCTGGCTTGGTAACTTAACTGAGTTTCAAAAAGCAATCAACGGATATATGGACTGGATGAATGTTGACATCGGTCTATACAATGCTTTGTCATTAAACATCGACTTGACGCTACCGGATTATTTTGGCCGTGACCGGCGGAATAAAATCCTGGAGCAGATGAAGGATATTCGAATGTTTCTTATAGGCGTTGAAAAAATGCTAAATGCTTCAAGTTACCAAGAGTATGACGACGAAGGTAATATGGTTCCTTATCGAATGGCAATCAAAGCACTGGATGTTCCGCTGACCAATGATGCCAAGAACTACAATGCGCTATTCAAGGAACTAGAACATGATTTGAGTGTCCTAAGTGAATTCAAGGACGCTAATGCAAGTGATTAGAAAGGAGTGAGAACGTGGCAAACAATGTATTAAATACCCCGTACATTGACCTTGACTTATTCCGGTGGCAACAAGAAGAAGTTGACATTACCGGCCAATTCAAAGGTCATGTGGGGGATGTCGACGAGCCGATTCGGCTGCGACTCCTCTGGGACGGTTTACCATTCGATGTTCGTGGCGCCAAGATTATGTATGGTGGTTCTGATCCCAATGCACAAACCCACTCGCATTGGGCATTCCCACGCAAGGAAGCTAAGCAGGATAACTTGCAGCAGGGACGGTTCACCTTATATCTTGACCGCTATACATTCAAACGTCCTGGTAAATGGGACCAGTTTTACTTCAAGGTCATCAAAGGGGACGGCGATGATGCGCAAGTAATTTCCACTGTCAATGTCAAGATGTACGTTATCGGGGATGTTGCGTTAATGCACATCGGTGAAGATAGCAAAGGCTACTGGCAGGACATGGTCGAGCTGGTTAACAAGTTCAAGTCCAAGGAAGAAGAACTTGAACAGCAAATTCAGGAATTGAGCGACCAAAAGCAGGCCTCTATTAACCAAAAAGCTGCGGCTATTATTAGCCAGCTAGAAGACCTGCGTGATAAGTGTCACCAGGAAATCAAAGACGCCATTGCGGAAATCGACGATCCGAAAACAGGTCTGATGGCTCGTTACGAAACATTGAACACGATGGCCAAACAGATTCAGGAAACGTTGAAAGCGGCGCAGTTCCACGACCGTATCTTCCAGTATGCCACTGTGCAGGACATGAAGGACGCTGTCCAGCCACTACCTGGTGACCTAGTGGTTACCCAGGGTTGGGAAGCACGTGACGACGCCCGAGGAGGCTTTTGGCGGATTCGGGTCAAGCGCGATAGCGAAACGGCCAACGGTAAGACGACCATCGAGCTGGGTACTGACTACATCGCAGAGCGGGACTTTGGCATTGTTGAAGATATGGCCCCAATCCATATGGGGACGGTGACCTATGAAGCTAAGGCGGACGTTGACGGCTTCGTGGACTTAATGCCGCCAGTTCATATGTATGTATCAAAGTATGGGGCCGGAATTCCCCAAGTCGACGTAGATATGGCTGGCGGGTCCGAAGTTAGTGAAGTCAAGGTGCAACCAATTTTCGATGGCAGCAAGTGCGAAATCTACATTTCGCCGGCTGACATCCGGTTTAGAATGCCGGACATCAATCTGGAAACGCCTAGCTCTGCCGAGTGTGACGGGCCCAACGTGTACGTGGTATCAAACATCTACACGCTGACCCTGTCGCTCAAGGGTGCTAAGGCGACCGGCTTCACGATTGATAAGGACTTCATCACGGAGTACCGGGACTTAATGACGAACTTATAGGAGGTAAATTATGGCTGATGAATTGAAAATGAAACGCGGCGAGGGCTTGTGGCAAGACAAGTTCAACGCCCTGGTTGACGCTGTGGAAAAAATGGGTGGGGTAGTAAACGGCCTCCAGTGGTCGAGTAGAACAGACTTGGGTATCGTGTTGCCTGCTGGTCTCAAGTTTGATGACCAACATTGGTATACGTATGCCAAAATCGGCAATCGGACTATATGTCATTTGCATATGGGGCTAAAAGTTACTGGAGATATTCAAGGAACTATCACTTTGCCGGATTCGGCAAAACCTTGGGCTCCAATTCAGGGCCTAGCAAATGATCATACATGGTGGACATACTTTGGGACTATTGGTTTTTACCAGCTTGCTAACCAGCGTAAACTCGCAGCAAACGATACGATGATTGTCGATGCGATGTACACAGTAAATTAGCCGGGTATAATGCCCGGCTTTTAATATAGAGTTTGGCATATATGCCTGAACTACCAACAATTAAAAGGAGGAAACGAAATGAAAGGACTTTATCGTGCTGATGCAGTCAACCGCACCTTTGTCAGCTCTGACGTGGTTGCGGACGACTACCAGCTCAAAGACAATGAAACTTTCGAAGACCCAAGCGGTAAGCGGTCACCTGCCAAGCTGACAGCAACAGGCGGGCCCTGGATTGACGCTACCGAAGAGGAGCACAAGGCTTACATGGAAGCCCTGCAGAAGGCATGGGAAGCTCAGAACCCTGGCGCTCTGCAACCGCAAGGGCCGAGTGGCCAAGATGTTGCTTTGGCCGGCCTGCTAAAAGATATGGCGGCTATCAAGACAGATAGCAAGTCACAAGACCAGCTGAACGCTTCGGTTATGAGACAGCTAGCTGACCAGAAGGTAGCCCAAGACAAGGTCAACGCAACTGTTTTGAAGCAACTAGCCGCTTTGACTACCGCTAATAAGCAATCTGTAACTCAACAATAATTTAGGAGGAATATACTATGTTTGATATTTACAACAACTACTACAAGATGGGTCTCTTCACTAAGGCAGATATGGATAACTTCGTTCTTGCCGGTATGCTTACCGCTGAAGATGAAGCGAAGATTGTTGGTGTAGCCGGGCAGCCAGCCTAGCTAAGCACATAGTCGCCAAAGAAAGATAACAATACATAAATAAGCCTCACTCGTTCGGGTGGGGCTTTTATTATGGGCGGCTTTTAGAAAGGAGATTAGTATGAAAATATATTGGCACCCTGCATTTTGGATATTAATTTTGCCAGGAATAATTTCTGCGGTAGTCTTTATCACTAGTGTTCTTGCTTTGGGAGTATGATATTCTTAGCTTATTATTTTATGTTAGGAATGATTACTTGTGTTAGTTTTGATATCCAACAGTGTTATGTCCGCACAACTAGATGATATAAAATGGTTTGTAGAAGTTTTGATTGGAATAACTATTGCTGTCATAGGGGCGGCAGGCTTTGCTTCTTGGAAAATTTCTGATATTGAAATAAAAAATATTGAGAAATATTTGCAAGATCGTATTAATGACCAATATGAGCAGTTAAATAGTAAAATAGATCTATTAACTTCTGTTACGGATGAATCCATAAGCGGAGGATTAGTTTCTGTCAACGGCTGGATGCCAAAAGCTAAAAATGATGTTTCGTTACGACACATAAAACTTGCCAATACAGATTTTTACGAATTGAAAGCTAAGCTTGTTAATGAGGATGTTACCCCATTCGTTCCATTTATGGTTATACCAAATAATATAGGTATTGAAGAAGGATATTACACTGGATATGACGAGATTACGAATCAATTGGTTATATTTGCTATCCAACAGAATAATGCGGTACTCGTAACTAGGCTTACTGGCAAAGCTTCATTGCAAATTAAATTAACGGGATATCTTATAAAGAAAAATTAACCTATAGCGTCCTATTTAGGGCGCTTTTATTTTACCCAAATTTTAGGAGGTGAACCAATGCCATATCATTTGCTTGTATTACATCAAACACAAAAATTAATCGACGATCCTTTAATTATAGGATTTACATGGCTTGTACTTGTTGATATCTTGTCAGGAATTGTAAAAGGACTTCGCAGTAAGCAAACAGCAGATCGTACTAATTCAACCAAAGGAATCTATGGACTGTGTAAGCATCTATTAATCGTCGCAATGGTTATAACTTTTTACCCATACTTTATTACTTTAGGATTTAATTGGGTAGCTCAAATTATGGTTCTAGCCTTTGCTTATCAATACCTAGTTTCCTTTGTTGAAAATCTTAGTCAGATGCACATTGCTACCTGGTGGTTACAACCGGTTGTCGATTTCTTGGCTAAGAAGTTAAACGTGGCTAAGGCCCAGCCAGATTATGATGGACGGGACTATGACCATATTACCGGAAAATATAATGGAAAAGAAAAGGAGGACGATAACCATGCCTAACTTAGTTGCGGATTATTCTGCTTATCAACCGGACACACTTGACTTCATGCAAGCCACCAAAAATGCTGGGGTCAAAGCGGTCATCATTAAGCTAACTGAAGGGACCGGCTGGGTAAGTCCTAAGGCGGCGGGCCAAATTCGGAATGCCGTTAAAGTGGGCCTGATTGTCCACTGCTACCACTATGCGCGTTTCTGGAGTGCAGACCAAGCGATTACTGAAGCGGATTACTTCTGCTCAGTAGCCAAGCAATACGGCATCGACGCCAGTTCTGTGATGGCCTTAGACCTGGAAGAAGGAAGCAATCCGGCTTTCGCTAAGACTTTTCTGGACCGGGTCATCGCTAATGGCTACCCAAGAATCGACTTGTACACGATGGCTTCGTACGTGTGGAATGGTTCAGTTAACTACGGTAGTTTCGGCTATCAGCTTAACAAATGGGTTGCTGCTTATGGTGCCAGCCAACCAGGCGTGGACAACGTTGGTACCTGGCAAGCATTCAACAACTACCCAATTGGTAATTATCACGTTGACATGTCCTACGACTTCTCCGGCTACTACACAACTGAACAAGAAGCTGCTGAGCCTGAAAAGATTACCACTGGCGGGTACCTTGACAGCGTCGCTTTTGATGGTGACCAAGTCACAGTATCTGGTTGGTTTGGTACTGACCAGGCGAAGGATAAGCCATATCGCTACGTCATTCTGACAGCCGATGGTCATGAGTTGGCCCGGCAGAAGGTAGAACTGGACGACCGTCAAGACGTCCACACGGCTTACCCAGACATTGATGCCAAGTGTGGCTTTTCGGCCAAGTTTGACTACACGGCAGACATGGCTGGTAAGAAGGTCACGGTCTACTTCCGTTACACTGATGATCCAGCTGGTAACGGGAACACTAGCGACTTCACAGCTGACCATGAATTCAACCAGAACTTGGCTTACCTGGACGGCCGGAAGTCAACCATCTACACCAGCAAGCTCCAGCTTAACGGCTGGCACGCCGCTGACCTGTCGATTGGTTTGAAGCACCGCTTCCTGATTCTGCTGGCTGACGGCAAGGAAGTCCAGCGGATCAAAGTGGACCCAGTTGACCGGCCAGACGTGGCTAAAGCATATCCAGGTGTTTACGGTTCTGGACAAGCAGGCTTCAGTGGTGAGTTCGACTACCCAGACAGCTTGGTTGGGAAGAAGCTCCAGCTGGTTGCTCGCTACTCTGATGATGAGGGTGGCGAGGGCAGTCATGTTGACTACTGGTTCCCAGAGTTTGAGGGTCCAGCTAAGCCTGTCCTGGATGGAAAGACAACTAACGAAATTCTAGCTGACCATGTGACCGTCGAATCAGTAGGTGGCAAGCAGAAAGTAACTTTTAGCTAATTTAATATGGAAAGGAAAACCTTTCAAAAGTTAACCGTGACCCGGAGACGTGTGGAAAGCGTCTGCCGGGTCTTTTTTTGTGCAAAAAGTATTGTTTTATATGGGTTAGTAATGTATAATATAATTGTGGTTGAGATAAGGAGTCGCGACCTTGCCAAGACCACAGCGTTCCGGAAGTGATTCCCTGAACCGGAAAGGGGATGATACTGATGGAAACAAATACCATCCGGGAAGCGAGGCGTCTTGTTATCGCACTGGCAATCTATTATTTGTCAGTAGCGGCTATCAACTTTGCGATAGCCTACGCGATAATAAAAAAAGCTAATCGCAAATAGCGACTAGCTGACAAAATCGTTTTTCCGGAACGCAAGGGGACAAGAGATGGGGCTCTTGTCCTTTTGCATTTACAGTATACCATACTAACATAAAGAGGTCGACCATTATGGAAAGTGAAGCCCAAAAGCGCGCTAAGAAAAAGTGGAGCGATAATAATAAGGAAAAAACTAGAATTTACCGTTACCGGTCATATGCCCGAAAATTCGTCCGTGACTTAGCCACCGATGATGATTTACGAGAACTACAGAAAATAATCAGCGAACGGCTTTTGCATAAAAATCCATGAGGCACTATGGGATTATCATCCTTGAGATGTGTGCCAAATGTGTGCCAACTTTATCATTTTATATGATTCCCTATGATTTTAAAATCGCTGTAAGCCTTGATAATACTGAATTTATGATTTTACATTATTCCTCAAAACTCTTCAAAAATGCGCTCCCCGGGACTCGAACCCGGATCATGAGGACCGAAATCTCATGTGCTATCCGGTTACACTAAGAGCGCTTCACATAATTAATTATAACCCTTTTAGGCAAAATTAGCAGGGTGAAGATAGCAACCAGAATAATCATTAAAACGACCACTTAATCCTAAAAAATGCTAAACTAGTAGTGTAGCTAAAGGAGGCTTTAGTATAATTATGAATATTGAAACGATCAAAGAAGAAACGAAGCAGGGACTTAACGAACTACTAGCAGAGGCTAATCTTAATCAGGGAGATATCCTGGTTGTCGGCCTTAGTACAAGTGAAGTCCAGGGCAAAATGATTGGTAAATTCCCCAGCATTGAAATTAGCCGGGCAATCATTAAAACAATTCTCGACATCATCAAACCGCTTGGAATCCACCTGGCAGTGCAGGGATGTCAGCACCTTAACCGGGCACTGGTAGTTGAACGCTCAGTCGCTAAGGAACGGGGACTGGAAATCGTGATGGTTTATCCCCAAATCCACGCTGGTGGGGCGGGACAAATTGCAGCATTTGAAAGCATGAATGATCCAGTTGAAGTTGAACATATCCAAGCGGAAGCCGGAATGGACATTGGAGATACTTCAATCGGCATGCATGTCAAATTTGTTCAGGTCCCGGTCAGAACCTCAGTTACCGAAATTGGCAATGCCCATACTACCTATCTCAGATCCCGGCCGAAATACATTGGTGGTCCCCGGGCGAAGTACCGCTGGGATCCCTTCAACGAACACGGCAACAATTAACGGATAGGAGTTTCACATGAATATTTTCATCATCAGCGCAGCGCTTGCTCTGCTACTACTAATAATCCAGTTCATTCGTCAGGTTCGCCGCACTAAAAAAGGCAATACCGAAATCAGTAGGGGAGCGATCTTCTTCAATTGGCTACTGTTGCTTGTTTTCCTGGTCGGCGTTGGAGGCACGGTCTACACCGGTGTAAGCACTCACCGGCAGGCCGCCAAACCCGCCAAACCGGTTAAAGCAGCGTCTAGTTCAACATCGTCACAGGCTGAGCAAGCTATCAAATTAGACTTTACTTCAGACGTAACGATGGAAGATAACGGCCAGGTCAACATCAAAATCACTGTATCCCGTGGTACCACGGTCACAGTTAAGGGCCGCAACACGGGACATATCTACCAGAGCTTCACAGTCGCTCGAGGACGTGGAACCACCACGAAAGTCATTAGCTTAGACTCCGCCGGGCCTTACCAGGTGGTTGCGAAGCGAAACGGCAAGCAGGTTGCTAAAGACCTAACCGTTCGCCAGGCAAGGGCAACGGCGATTAGTTCTGCACCGACGGCAGTGAGCCAATCTAGCGTCAGTCGAGCTGCCTCTGTTAACAACGCCAATACCACCGGAACCAGTAGCGTCAGACAGGGTGGTGCTAGTCCAGCTGTTGCAACAAGCAGCCCGGTAACCACAAACACAAGTAGCCAAGAAAATAATCAATAGCAAAAGAAAAAGACATCGGCGGAAAGAACCGATGCCTTTTTTGTGAGATAGGGAGGTCTCACACTAAGTAACACTCAAATGGTTTCTAGGAAAGAGTATTATTTAGATTCTGGGGGAGTTAAGTAGCAAATCCATAAACTACCTAACACCATTTATTATATGATTATTAAAAATAATATCAAGTCTAAACATGCCAAATAATCAAAATATTCTAAAAACTTTGTAAATAGCGTCTAAAAGCTAATAGATTGATAAGTGATCCGGCCAATAATAGTAATTCGTTTTGCTGCGGATTAGGGTTGGGAGGGCCAAAAACACGGGGCTGAGATGAACTGGCCTCTAGCAAAAATTCAGTCTACTTTGTCCAAACAACCAATCTTTCACATTAATAATTCAACTTAAAATTCTGAACCAAGTTTCTGACTACCATCTCCATCTTTTCTACTGGCGAAATCGCCTAAACTAATTTAAACTGGTAAGTGTATTCTAGTACGGATACGTTAACTATTGAATAGGGAGGATGAACACAATGGTAGGCACCATTGTTAACTTTATAGCGGTGCTAGTCGGGACCGTTGCCGGTTGTGTGATTAAGGGCGGCATTAAAGAAAAATATCAGGAGGTTCTCTTTGCCGCCATGGGCTTAGCTGCACTCGGGATTGGCCTGGAAAACACAATTCTGAACATGCCGCGAAGCAACTATCCCGTGCTGTTTATTGTTAGCCTGGCTGTTGGTGCCATTCTTGGGACCTGGTGGCAGATCGATGAACATTATAACCACCTTATCGAACGCTGTGGCGGTCATTCCCAGCTTGCCAAGGGAATTGCCACCGCATTGCTCCTGTACTGCATCGGCGCCCTGTCAATTGTCGGTCCTGTAATGGCAGCGGTGAAGGGTGACCAGACAATGCTTTACACCAATGCCATGCTCGACTTTGTAACCGCAATTGTTTTTGGTGCCAGTTTCGGCTGGGGAATGCTAGTTTGCGCACCGGTGCTCTTCTGCTGGCAGGGTGGGCTTTACCTGATTGCCAAGTTTTTATCAGCCGACTTCTTCAGCAACGAGCTCATTACCGAAATTTCGATCGTCGGTGGTTTCTTAATCGCAACCACCGGGATTACTCTGCTAAAATTGCGGAACATCAAAACGCTGAACTTCTTGCCAGCGCTATTGATTCCCATTTTGTTCTTCCTCGCTAAGGGATTGATTTAATTTAGGTAAGGGGGATTTACCGTTATGGATTTTACCAAAGTCGTCAATAAACGGCACTCGGTCCGGCAGTTTACCGACCAGGCCGTCGAGACAGATCTAATCAAAGAAATCGTCACCGTCGCCCAGCGGACGCCTTCCTGGGTCAACTCGCAGCCCTGGCAAGTCTACTGCGCGCGGGGAACTGTCCTGCAACAGATTAAGGAAGCCTACCGCGAAGCTGACCAAACCGGACAGGCAAGTCAGCCTGACCTCCCGGTAATGAGCAGGGAAGAGTGGGCACCACGTACCCAGGCTAATATGAAACAGTGGCGGCACGACATCGTCCACCACTTTTCCAGTTTTGACGAGGCTCATACCGCAATGAGCACGGCAAGCAACAACCTATATGATTCGCCGGTGATCCTTTTTATAACAGTTCCCCAAGCATCTCCGGACTGGTCGATCTTTGACGCCGGGGCCTTTGCCCAAACCCTCATGCTGGCCGCTACCAACCGGGGACTGGGTTCAATTCCCACCTACAACAGTGTCCGCTTCCCCAAAATTCTCCGTCACTTTCTAGGAATTCCCGATACCGAGCGGGTGCTCGTAGGTATTTCCCTCGGTTACCCCGCAGATCAGCCGCTCAACCATTACCATTCGCAACGAGTACCGTTAAGTAACGTACTGCATTTTAACTAACTCCATTCAAGAGAGCATGATGAACCCAGCAGAATTAGCTTGCCAGCCGATTCTGCTGGGTTTTCTCTTATCTTTAACGGGGCTCTGCCGATTTCGGACGTCCAGTTTGCTTTCTTTGATTTATTCTTCCTTCACCCTTCAGCAAAGAGTATCATTAATGGCAAGGACTAAGGAGGAATCATTGTGATGAAAAAAGAAGCGCAAGTCGCAATTCTGGTGAAGCTAATTTCAATTAATAGCGTCAACGGTAACGAAGCACAGGTAGCTGACTTCATCGAGTCGCTATTTCAGCCTTACGGCAAGCGGGTCCAAATCGATCGGGTTCCCTTTGCGCCCGGCCGGGATAACCTGGTCGTAACCATCGGGGAAGGCGACCGGACGCTTGGTTTCTGTGGTCACGAAGACGTTGTTGCCACCGACAACCCCGACCAATGGACCAGCGATCCCTTTGTCGCCACCATCAGGAACGGACGCTTGTACGGGCGGGGGGCCAGCGACATGAAGAGCGGTCTCGCTGCAATGCTTGTCATGATGCTCGAGATGCTCGCTACTGATACCATCCCCGGCCGGATTCGGCTCTTCGCTACCGTTGGTGAAGAAACGGGGGAGTACGGAGCAGCCCAGCTCACCAAGGCTGGCTACGCCGATGACTTAGCCGGTCTCATTATCGGTGAGCCGACGAATGGCCTGAGTGAGGTTGGCTACACGGCCAAGGGAGTAATCGACTATAGCGTCACTGCAATTGGCAAGCAGGCCCACAGCTCCCAGCCAGAGAACGGCATCAACGCCGTCGATCAGTTGGTTGACTTTGCTAGCCAAGTTCGGCCATTGATGGCGTCCTTCAACCAGGTCAACCCCATCCTCGGCAAACTCACTCATGTGCAAAGTGTTTTTCAGGGGGGACAGCAAGTCAATAGTGTCCCGGCCAAGGCGGTTATCAAGGGGAATATCCGGACGATTCCCGAATACCCCAACCAGGTTATCTTTGACGCCTTAAACCAGCTGGTTGACCGGTTGAACCAGCAACCGCAGCACCAGCTCAAACTCCAGTTTTCCTACCCCGAAGAGGCCATGCCCGGTAGCAAGGACTCCGCCCTGGTCAAACTGATTAGCAAGGTCCATGAAAAACTATTGGCGAGCCCGGTCCGGCCGACAGGACAAACCAGCGCCAGCGATGGCTCCGAATTCTTGCATGCCAAGGGGAACTTCGACATTGCCCTGATTGGTCCGGGCAATGATAGCAAACACCAAACCGACGAATACGTGGATTTGACAGCCTTTTATCAAGCCAGCCGTTTCTACCAGCAATTAGCGCAGGACTTTTTTGCCTAGTTATTTTTACATTTGCAAATAGATACTTGAACATATGTAAAATTATGTTATGATAATGGTGTACTCAAATTAAGGAGCTGAACAACATGGAACTAAATAAGTACATTGATCACACCCTATTAAGCCCAGACGCAACTGAGGCGCAAGTTGACACCGTTATCAAGCAGGCCATTGATAACCACTTTCACACCGTCATGATTAACCCTTACTGGGTTGCTAAAACGCACCAGGCATTGGCGGGGACTGATGTTGTCACGGCAACCGTGATTGGCTTCCCCCTTGGCGCAACGACAACAGCGGCCAAAGTCTTTGAAACTAAGCAGGCCATCGCTGACGGGGTGGACGAAGTTGATATGGTAATGAATATCGGTGAGATGAAGGCTGGGCATTACACTCAGGTTGCCGATGATATCCAAGCGCTAGTCAAGGTCGGTCACGACGCTGGGAAAGTGGTCAAGGTGATCATTGAGACCGCTCTGCTTACCGATGACGAAATTACAAAGGCTTCTCAAATCGTGGCCGAGGCGGGAGCCGACTTTGTCAAGACCTCTACCGGCTTCTCCACCCGTGGCGCTTCTGTCCACGATGTTGAGTTAATGAGCGCAGCGGTTGCGGGAACCACCACCCAAGTTAAGGCCTCTGGTGGCATCCACTCCGCGGAAGAAGCAGAGGCGATGGTCAACGCCGGAGCGACCCGGCTCGGTGTTAGCCACAGTATGAAGGTTATCGGTAAGGAATAAGCAACTCCTTTCTTAACTTTTCCAATCTATAACGGGAGTGGGGCGACGAACTAGGCAAGCTCGTTTTGTCCCACTCCTTTAGATTCCTCTTCTTTGCTATAATAACTACAATAACCAATCCAGGGGAGCAAAATTAATGGATACCAAAAAGCAAATTAAACAAGCAGTTGAAATCAGCAAGCTGTACTACCTTGACGGGGCCACGCAGTCCCAAATTGCAAAACAGCTCAACCTGTCCCGCCCAACCATTTCGCGTGCTTTACAGTACGCCCGCGATACTAACATCGTCAAAATCCAGGTCACTGATCCTCTGCAAGACATCGCTGGTCTCCGTCAGCAGCTGATGAATAAGTTTAAGCTCAAAAACGTGCTGATTGCTACTCCAGCGGGGGAGGGGCAGGCAGCACTATTAGCTGCCCTGGGCAAGGCAACTGCGGACTATCTCTCCCAAGTCGTGACTGACAACGACGTTCTCGGAATTAGCTGGGGACAAACCCTCGACGCAGTGGCTAAACACCTTAGTATTAGTGAACGACAGGGGGTTCAAATTACCTACCTCAAGGGAACAGTCGCTAACTCGACCCATAACAATTATGTGGTTGAGGTTACCAAACGCTTCAACGAGTGTTTCCATACCCAAGCCCAAATTTTGCCGCTGCCAGTCATCTTCGCCAACCAGAAGGTCAAAGAAATGGTCACCCAGGATCGTTTTATTGACAACGTCATCGCCACGATGATGAAAACCACGGTTGCAGTCTTCACTGTCGGTACCACGGCCCCTGACGCAACCCTCTTTGAACTTGGCTACCTTAGCCCAGCCGAGGTGCAAAGTCTCCAGCAAACGGCAGTGGGGGATATTATCTCTCAGTTTGTTAACCAGCAGGGACAAATTGTCAACCAGGAGCTAACCGCCCGGACAATGGCTTTCCCAATCGACCGGCTGAGGGGTCTCCATGATTCCATCCTGGTCGCCGGGGGCGCCAAAAAGCTCCCCGCAATTCGGGCGGCCCTGGCAGGAAATTATGCTAACACCCTGGTTACTGACGTTGATGTCGCCCAGCAGCTGCTGGCGGAAGATTGAAATTTCTAGCCCTAGAATGCTTTAAAAGGGCCGCCAAGCCGGAAATCCGAACTTGACGGCCTTTTTTCATACCGCATTTGACATCACAGTTGATGCCTACTTAGCCAACGGTTCCTGCCACACCGGGTAGTCACGACAGGTAAGTTCGAGCGAAAATGCCCGCCGACCTGGTTCCTCACCGTCAATTTGGCCGTACTGAGCCGGACGGACACGGTAGCTGAGCTGACTATCGCGAAAGACGTGGGCGGACGATGAGCTCGTGATCCGGCCGGAAGCAAAGGCCAGCATTGCCCCCAGCAGGGAAAGCCAGCCCCGTTTTTCTACTACTACCAGCTCCAACTGCCGCACGTCGATGCGCTGGTCCGGCGCCACACAGATTCCACCACCGATGTACGGGTGGTTGCTGGCGATGGCTAGGAATGCCCGTGGAAAAACCTTTTCCTTGCCCTGGCACGCTACCCGTAGTTCAAATGCCGGCTGAGTGAAGAGAACATGAACCGCCTTAAAAATATAAGAAAAGGTCCCGAGATGGTGGTGGTTCAACCACTCCTTGGCGCGCGAATGGTTCGTGGCATGGACGATGGCGGCGTCAAAACCAATGCCAAAGTTATTAAGGAAGATTCCCGCTTCCCCTGCGTTTAGGTCTGAAGTGCCTCATAATTGTTAGACAAAAGTTCTAACGATT
>OLQI01000606.1_pt1 | contig 31946 bp, 30 predicted proteins | sample 1672171 | NCBI WGS metagenome assembly OLQI01 (sample SAMEA3136655, study PRJEB25190) | human gut metagenome
TTCAGATCAAAAAGAAGTTGATTTTGATGGAACAATGACAGTAATGATTTGTACATTATAAGGCGGAAGCCTTATTTTTTTAACTTGCTTTTTTAGGTTGTTTAAAGTATTCTAATTACTATATTATTTAATAAAATGAAATAGGTGATTTTATGAAAGAATGGTTGATTTTAGCGTTTATATTTTTTATAGGAAGTTTAGCTGGATGGCTTTTAGAACTTATTTTTCGTCGCTTTTTTTCCAAAGCAAATCCTTCAAGAAAATGGATCAATCCTGGTTTTTTAGTAGGACCTTATTTACCACTTTATGGTTTTAGTTTATGTGTCGTTTATTTACTGGCACATATTAATGTTTCATTTATTCATGAAGTGTATTTAAGAAAGACGGTACTTTTTTTACTAATGGCTTTATCGGTTACTTTAATTGAATATTTTGCAGGACTTATTTTTATCAAAGGAATGCATGTAAAGCTTTGGAATTATAGTGATGAAAAGTTTAATATTCAAGGAATCATTTGTCCTAAGTTTACTTTCTTTTGGTATTTATTAAGTGCGATTTATTATTTTTTAATCCATCCTAATATCATTCATTCAATTGAATGGCTTGCTGGAAATCTTTGGTTTTCATTCTTTGTAGGTTTATTTTATGGTGTCTTTTTAATTGATGTTGGATATTCTTTAAATATTTTAAACAATATCCAAAAATTTGCGAAAGAAAACGATATTATTGTCCAATATGAAGCGTTTAGAAAACATATCGGTGAGTTAAGAAATGAATTTAAAGAAAAAGAACGTTTTGTTTTTTCTATGAAATTGGATCATATTTCAATCAAAAAATCATTAAAAGCGTATTTTGATAAATACTATAAATAGGAGAATTATATGGAATTAAAGAAAATAAGTGAAAATGATATTGAACAAGTAAATCAACTTTATTACAGTGCTTTTCCTGAAGATGAAAGAGCACCATGGAAAGCTCTTATAGAAAAAAACAATGAAGGTAAAGGAGAATTTTTATCAATCTATGATCAAAATAAATGGGTTGGATTAACGTATGTCATTACCTATCAAAATTTATCCTATGTTTTGTATCTTGCTATTGATGAACTTCAAAGAGGTCATGGCTATGGAAGTAGTGTTTTACAAATATTGAAAAAGAGATATCCTCATACCATTATGTTATGTATTGAAGAAGTAGATGAAAAATATGATAACTACAAACAACGTGTTCAGCGTAAAAACTTTTATTTAAGAAATGGACTTCAAGAAATGGGCTTTAAATATGTAGAAAAAGATGTTAAATATGAAATGCTTTATGTAGGAGAAAAATTATCAAGTAAAGTTTATGATGAATTGATGGTTGCTTATGCCGGACCTGTTTATCATAAATTTAGAGATTACAAGGCTGATGAATTGATTGACTAAACATCCATATGGATGTTTTTTTGCTTTAAGAGTATAATAAAGGTAATGATAGGAGGAAGAAAGAATGTTACATAAAAAATTAAAACCATTTCCTAAAGACTTTCTTTGGGGAGCAAGTACATCTGCTTATCAAGTAGAAGGAGCTAACTTGTCACATGGAAAGGGTCCTTCGGTTCAAGATGTCAAAAAAGTACCAGAAGGGACATCTGATTTAACAGTATGCGCTGATTTTTATCATCGTTATAAAGAAGATATTGCTTTAATGGCTGAAATGGGCTTTAAAGTTTATCGTTTTTCTATTTCGTGGTCAAGAATTTTACCTCAAGGAATAGGTGAAGTAAATCAAGAAGGAATTGATTTCTACAATAATGTTATTAATGAATGTTTAAAATATAATATTATTCCATTAGTGACAATGTTCCACTTCGATATGCCACAAGCCTTAGAAGAAAGAGGTGGCTGGGAAAAACGTGAATCTATTGATTGGTTTGTTAATTTTGCTAAAGTGATGTATGAAAATTTTGGTGATCGTGTTAAATACTGGCTTACGATCAATGAACAAAACGTTTTAATTTTATCAGGAGATATTATTGGAACAACAACCCTTACAGGACCAGAAAAATATAAATCTCTTTACCAACAAAATCATCATATGTTAGTAGCACAAGCAAAAGCAATGGCTTTATGCCATGAAATGGTAGAAGGTGGAAAAATTGGACCAGCACCAAATATTTCTCTTGCTTATCCAGCAAGTTGTAAGCCTGAAGATCAATTAGCTGCTCAAAACTTAAATGCGATTCGTAACTGGCTTTACTTAGATATGGCTGTTTATGGAGAATATAATCATCTTGCATGGGCTTTTATGGAAAAAAGAAATGCAACTCCTCATATCGAAGAAGGAGATATGGAAATTCTAAAAAATGGACATCCAGATTTCATTGGTTTCAACTATTATTCAACAGCAACTGTTGCTTGGTGTGATGAAAGCCAAGGAGAAACATTTGGACATGATCAACAAAAAACACGTATGGAAGAAGGTGTTTATCTAGGAGCAGCCAATCCAAATCTACCTCATACTGATTTTGGGTGGGAAATTGATCCATTTGGTTTTAGAGCAACTATTCGTGAAATGTATTCAAGATATCGTTTACCAATGATTGTTACAGAAAATGGTTTAGGTGCTTATGATAAATTAACTGAAGATGGAAAAGTTCATGATCAATACCGTATTGAATATTTAAGAAAACATATTGAACAAATTCAATTAGCGATTACTGATGGTGCAGAAATGATGGGATATTGCCCATGGTCAGCAATTGATTTAATTTCTACTCATGAAGGTATGGTTAAACGTTATGGATTTATTTATGTAGATCGAGATGAATTTGATTTAAAAACATTAGATCGTTATAGAAAAGATTCATTCTATTGGTATAAAAAAGTTATTGCTTCTAATGGAGATGACCTTAGTGATTAAATCTTTAAAGAAAAATCTTTAAAGATTTTTCTTTTGTTAATGACAAGTTCATTTTTTTAGGCTTTAATAGAGATGAGGTGTTAAAATGAAACCAAGTCAAAAAATTAAACAAAATGTTGTGAATCAAATAGCAAAAACTACTTTATATGAAAATGTCTCAGAATTAATGAAAATGCAACAAATTTATGAAGCAGGAATTAAAGAAATTCGTACAAAATTAGAAATATTAGATGCAGAATTTAAAGTAAAACATGATCATAATCCGATTCATCATATCGAATCTCGTTTAAAATCGCCAGAAAGTATTTTAAAAAAAGCTATTAATAAAGATATTCCTGTAACAGAACGTTCGTTAGAAGAAAATATTCATGATATTGCGGGAATTCGTGTTATTTGTAATTATGTAGATGATGTTTATAAGGTAGCACAATTACTTACAGATCAAGATGATATCCGTTTAGTTGAAGTAAAAGATTATATTGCAAATCCAAAAGAAAGTGGTTATATGTCTTTACATCTTGTTTTAGAAGTACCAATTTTCTTATCAGAAGGATCTAAACCAATTCATGTTGAAGTACAGCTTCGTACAATTGCGATGGATTTCTGGGCTTCTTTGGAACATAAACTTAAATATAAAACAGATAATAATGTTCCTGAAGATATTAAAGAAGAATTACAAGAATGTGCAAAAACAATTTCAAAACTTGATTTAAAAATGCAAAATATCCATAATCGTTTAAATAAAAAACGTGTGTAAAAAAAGATATCGCGATTGCGATATCTTTTAATTATGTTCTTTTTTTAATTTGTTCATCAAAATAACCAGTGTTGGAATCAAAATAATGATAGCAGCAAACCAAGCAATAGGGTTGGCAAAACAAATGGCATTATAACCAAACTTACCAACGAGGGCAAAAGCAACAAAAGCTCTTGCCACTAATTCAGCACCCCCAGCAAGCATCGTAAGTGCGGATTTTCCTAAACCTTGAATGGTGTTTCTTGAAACAAATAGAATACCTAAAACAAAATAGAAAATACTATTGCAAATCAAGAATTGTTGAGCATCATTAATAACGCCTGTTTCATTACCGGCAACAAATAATAATGAAAGGTATTTTCCAAAGAAAATCATAAAGATACAAGCAACGATACCATAACCAATGACAAGGAACATAGATTCTTTAATTCCTTTAAAAATACGCTCTATCTTTCCAGCACCTAAATTTTGTCCAGAGAAGGTAGCCATTGTAGAACCCATCATATCCATTGGTTGCGTAAAGAACATAGATAATTTTTGGGCAGCAGCAATAGCAGCAACTTTTGCTGAACCTAAAGTATTAACGGCACTTTGTAAGATAACAGCACCAACAGCCGTAATTGAATATTGTAAAGCCATTGGGACGGCAATATTAATAAGTTTTTTGATAATTGGAAAACTTATAGAACGTGCATGATGATCAAATCTTAAATTAGGATATTTTTTAGCCATATAAATAAAACATAAAACAGCCGAAATTCCCTGAGCAATCACTGTTGCAAGGGCAGCACCTCGAACACCCATATGAAAATTAATAATCATTGATAAATCTAAAACAACATTAAGTACCGATGATATAATTAAGAAAATAAGAGGTGTTTTACTATCCCCTAAAGCACGTGAAACACTTGCTAAAAAGTTATAAGCAATGGTACATGTTAAACCATAAAAAATAATTGAAATATAATCGTAAGATTGTTTGAAAATATTAGCGGGCGTTTGCATCCATTGAAGTAATGTTTCCGTTGTAAAATGGGTTAAAATTGTAAGTACAATTGAAAAGAATATGCATAAGTAAAATGCGTTCATAATGGTTTGAAGCATTCTTTTTTCTTCTCTAGCACCAAAAGCTTGCGCAATAGGAATTCCAAAGCCAGCCGCAAGTCCTAAAACAAAACCGATAATTAAAAAGTTTAATGAACCTGTTGAGCCAACGGCAGCAAGAGCATTTACGCCGACAAATCTTCCTACAATCATTGTGTCAACGACGTTATAAAGTTGTTGGAAAATAGCTCCCCCAATTAAAGGAATACAAAATGAAATAATCAGTTTTAATGTATTTCCATGTGTTAAATCTTTTTCCATCTAATCCCTCCCTAAATCCTGTTTTTTTATTATAGCATAGAAAAGGAGTGAAAGATTTTTAAATAATGAAAAAAGTGTTCTCTATTTTATAGAAAACATTTTTTTACTTGAATAAGGAAAAAGGAAAGAAGAGAAAAAATATAAATCGGAATCATTTGAAAAAGGGATACTTTTTCAATTAAAAAGACTTTTTGTAAAAGAGGAATATATAAAACAAGATGTAATAGAAAAGTACCAATCAAAAAAGCAAGAATGCTTTGTTTATTTGAAAATAGTCCTATTTGATAAATGGGTTTTTCATTTCGACTACTTAAACCATGAAGTAAACGTGATAAACAAATTGTCGCAAAGGCAAAAGTAGAAGCAGCCAGTGTATTTATTTTTAAACTACAATAATAACTTGCCATCGTACATAAACCAATAATGATTCCGTCAAAAGAAATCCTAAAAAGTGATTTTTTATTTAAAAGAGATTCATCTTTTTTTTAGGTGGATATTTTAAAACATTTTGATCATTTTTTTTTCATCCCAATCGCAATGGCAGGTAAAGAATCTGTAATTAAATTCATAAATAAAAGGTGTGCTGGAAAAAACGGTGTTGGCAAAATAAATAAAGAAGCAAGTAATACACATAGAATCCCCGCAAAATTTCCTGACAATAAATAATAAATTGAATTTTTAAGATGTTCATAGACATTTCGACCGATAATAATAGCATGAACAATCGTTGAAAAGTTATCATCCATTAAAATCATATTGGCAGCATCTTTTGCCACTTCATTTCCAGTAATTCCCATGGCCACACCAATATCACTTTGTTTAAGGGCAGGAGCATCATTGACACCATCACCTGTCATGGCCACCACTTTACCTTTTCTTTGCCAAGCTTCAACGATACGAATTTTATGTTCAGGAGCTACTCGTGCATAAACAGAAACACGAGGGAGAATTTCATCAAGTTCATGATTATTTAGTAAATCTAATTTTTGACCTCCCAGACATAAATCATTTTCTTCAAATATGCCAATTTTTTTGGCGATGATTGTAGCGGTAATGACATGATCTCCAGTAATCATAATAGGTTTAATACCGGCTTTTTTACATTGGAGTACAGCTTCTAGACTTTCAACTCTAGGTGGATCCATTAAGGAAATAAGACCAATGAAAGTAAGATGATTTTCATCTTCTAAAGTAAGATTTTCATGGTTATATTTTTTATAACCGAAGGCAAGTACTCGTAAACCTGCTTTTGCAAGATCTTGATTTTGTTTTAAGATATGTTTTTTTGTATAGATGATAAAGCTATTTTTTCGCCATTGAGTAAAAGCGTATCACATTCTTTTAAGATATCTTGAATACTTTTTTGATAAAACATCACGGCTCCTCCTTTGAATAAAAAAAGACAAAACTCGTTAAAGATAAAATCCTTAACGAGTCTTGTCTTTAAGATGTACCAGAATAGAAAAAACTATTCGCGTATGTTGATACCATCACACAGATTGTGAGACTATTCCCTCATTGATTTCATTTTAACAACGACTCTATAAAAATAATGTCAATTTATAAAATCTTAATAATTTTATTTTTGTTAAGCTATGATATAATGACAAAGAAAAAGGAGAAGAATATGACATTAGCACAATTAAGATACGTTATTACAGTTTCTCAAGTAGGAACACTTTCAGAGGCTGCTAAGCGTTTATATATATCACAACCAAGTTTAACAAATGCGATCAAAGAATTAGAAAAAGAATTAGGTATTACGATTTTTATTCGTACCAATAAAGGAGTTATTTTATCAAGACAGGGAGAAGAATTTTTAGGTTATGCAAGACAAGTGATTGAACAAACAAACTTGATTGAAGAAAAGTATTTACAGGATCATAATATTAAACATGAATTTTGTATCTCAACGCAACATTATTCTTTTGCCGTAGAAGCTTTTGTTTCTTTGATTAAAGAATATGGTGGGAAGGAATATGATTTCAGGATTCGAGAAACACAAACTTATGAAATTATTGAAGATGTTGCCAAACTTAAAAGTGAAATTGGTGTTCTTTATCTTAATTCATTTAATGAAGTTGTTTTAAAGAAAACGTTGAAAGAAAATGACTTAACATTTCATCGTCTATTTATCGCAAAACCTCATGTTTTTCTTGGAAAAGATAATCCCCTCGCAAATAAAAATAAAGTATCTTTAGAGGATTTAAAAGAATATCCACGTTTATCTTATGAACAAGGAGAACATAATTCTTTTTACTTTTCTGAAGAAATACTGAGTACTTTAGAAAGCCAAAAAGAAATTAAAGTATGTGATCGTGCAACACTCTTTAATTTATTAATAGGTCTTAATGGCTATACAATTTGTAGTGGAGTCATTAATGAACAGCTTAATGGAAAAGATATCATTGCGGTTCCTTTAGATGTGAATGATTTTATGGAAATAGGATATATTACACATAATAAAGCTATTCTAAGTCGTTTTGGGCAACTTTATATTGATATCTTAAAAGAGTATACAAAAAAGGATTCGTAAGGAATCCTTTTAGTTTGCACGTGTTTTGCTAAAGTAAAGAAGATCGGTTGCTTGCATGTTGTTTTCATAGATTTCTTGAGGATAATAATCAATGAAAAAGTTTTCAATTTTATGACTATAATGATAACCAAGTTTTGTATAAATAAGCATGTTTGTCATTGAACTATTGGCGGTACCAATTAAAAAAGTTGTTTTGTTTTGATAAAGATTTTCAATGTATTGAAGTAAGGATTTTCCATATCCATGTCCTCGATTATTTTCTAAAGTAAGTAAGTTTTTAATTTCAAGGGTAGTATCATTGATTTCTTTAACAGCAATAAAAGCAAGAGGTGTTTGTTTTTCAAAGTAAGCAAATAATCTTCCATCTCTTAAATAATTTTCAACAAGGTTAATATTAGGATCACTTTCGCATAATAAAGATGCATAATCTAATTTATTTTCAATAATTTCTTCAATCATGTTTTATTCCTCCAATAGAGGCATTTTAACATATTTTAGAATATGTTAAAATAAGTTGAGGTGAATTTCATGAATCATAAATTAAATAAGAAAAAAGTAGCATTTGTTATTATAATAGCCGTACTTATTATTTCTTTAGGTGTTTTTCTTTTTAATAATGTAAATCAATCTACAAAAAAAGAAACACCTAAAAAGGTACAAGAAAAAACATTGCAAAAAGAAGAAAAGAAGAAAGAAGAACCTGAAGTTAATTTTACTATTTCTTTTGCGGGAGATTGTACACTTGGAAACTATGCCGGACAAGCTTATGATGGATCGTTTAATCAAGAATATAAAAGACAAGGAAGTGATCCTACATATTTTTTAAAGAAAGTAAAAGATGTTTTTGAAAAAGATGATTTGACAGTTGTTAATCTAGAAGGACCATTTACTACAGCCAGTAATCATCTTGAAAAAGAATTTCCTTTTAGTGGAGCTCCTGAATATACAAAAATATTGACTTCTTCATCAGTAGAAGCAGTTACCCTCGCAAATAATCATAGCGAAGATTATTATGAAGCAGGGCTTCAAGATACCAAAAAATATTTAGATGAAGCTTCTATTGGACATTTTGGTTATGATGATTCTTATATAAAAGAAATCAAAGGCATCAAGTGTGGATTCCTTGGTTATCGTTCACTTTCGGTATCTATGAATAATGAAAGTGGTCATCAAAAAATACAAGAGGCAATCAATCATTTAAAAAATGAGGAACAATGCCAACTTGTTTTTGTTTATTATCATTGGGGTATTGAAAGACAATATCAAGCTAATGAAGATCAAAGATCACTGGCTAAGTTTACCATTGATGCTGGAGCAGATGCTGTCATTGGTTCACATCCACATGTTGTTCAAGGAACAGAAACCTACAATGGAAAACCCATTGTTTATTCATTAGGTAATTTCTGTTTTGGTGGTAATCGTAATCCAAGTGATACAGACACAATGATTTATCAACTCTCTTATTCTTTTAAAGGAACAATACAAACAGGATATCAAGTACAAATCATTCCATGTTCTTTAACTTCATCAAGAGGAAGAAATGATTATCAACCATATGTTTTACAAGATGAACAAGCAAGTAGAGTCATGGAAAAGATTAAGAAATATAGTTATTAAAAAACAGAAGGAATAAGTGGAATTAAGCAATGATTCCACTTTTTTTATTTTACAAAATGTAATATATATTTGACATTTTGTAAAATAAATGATACTTTATAAATGTAGAAAGGAAGATAATCGATGGCAAAAAACATTGCACTCAAAGTAGCACGTGTCGAAAAAAATATGACACAAAAAGAACTGGCACAGGCGGTAGGAATATCAAGACAGACAATGAATGCGATCGAAAGTGGGGAATACAATCCAACGATTAAGCTTTGTCGAAAGATTTGTCGTCTTTTAGAAAAAGGTTTAGATGATTTATTTTGGGAGGATGAAGAAAATGAAAAGTAATTTAGATGAACGCCAAGAATTGAAATTATTAAAAATTCAACACTATGGTTGTTGGCTTGCTTTTTGGGGATTGCTTGCTGATATACTTATTCAAATGATTCTTGGAAATATGGTGTTTAAGAATTTCATCGGAGAAGTTATTGTTTTTATGTCTTTGGTGATTTATCTTGTAGTTGCTAGCCTTAAAGAAGGTATTTGGGATAGAAAATACAAACCAAATTTAAAAACAAACCTACTTTTTAGTACGATAGGAGCACTTGTTGAAGGAATTGTTTTCTTTATTATTTCTTATCGAGATTATCAAAATTTAAAAGGTTCTATAGGTATTATGATTTTGATATTTTTTATGATGGAAATTGTATGTATGATTTTATTTACGGTTGCAGGTAAAATTTATAAAAAAAGAGTTCATCAGCTTGAAGATTCAAATGAGGAATAAAAAAAGAAATGAGAAAAATTTTCCCATTTCTTTCTTTTTTTCTATCTTTATATTACCACAAAATGGGCATTTTTTCAAGGCTGGTCATTTTTGTCAAAGTCCTGTATTAAATATATGGAGGTAATTTTATAGAACAAAATATAACAGCATTAGTGAGCTTATTTGCAAGAGCGTATCATCAAAAAAAAGGAAGGGTATTAAAATTTTTGATGATCCTCTTTCAATAAAATTAATTACAAAAAAAGAATATGAAATGATTGGGTTAAATATGTCACAAGGCATTTCATTTTTTAATCCTACTTTTAAAGGAAGTAAGGAAGAAGCATTATCAAACCTTGAAACCTTTACTTCAAAATGGAAAAGAAAATATCCTAGAGTAATTGATATTTTAGATAAAAATACGCATCTATTAACGTATTTTGATTATCCAAAGGAAGTAAGACATAGTATTTATTCAACGAATCTGATTGAAGGTTTCAACAAGCAACTTAAGAAGAAATTTAAGTTGAAGGAACAGTTTCCAACCGAAACATCAATGGAAAAATACTCAGTATCACAACTCAATCAATACAACTGTATACATGAAATTAAAGAATACATAAAAGACTGTAATATACAAGTTGATTTTATTAAAATTGATACTTTGGAAAAAGCAAAAAACATACCATGTATTTTTAATAATTGGGCAGTTTTTAAAAATGGAAAATATGTTTCACATATTTTGTTAAATAAAAAAGGTTTTGAAAAATTATTAAATGATTAAAAAGAATGATAGATTGTTGGAAAATTGATTTTTAGGTAAAATAAAAAATATTTTGGTGTTGCTAAAAGAGACATTTTTTGATATTATGCAGTTAAGTTATACGACTGACGGAAGTGGAATAAACCACAGGGAGTATAATCGTGTAAAAGAGTCGACCGTCTGGGCTAAGAATAGTCTGGATGAGTGGGCTCTTTTTTTGGTTGATAGGTAAAATAACTAGTTTCACATATTGTCTTGTAATATAATGAAAGTGGTTAATAGAATCAATCAAAAAGAAAAAAAGAAAGGATGAACGACAATGTTAACTGATGTAGAAATTGCACAAAGTGCAAAGATGAAACCGATTGTTGAAATTGCTCAAAAAGTTGGTTTAGATGAGGATGATTTAGAATTATATGGAAAATATAAAGCAAAGATTTCTCTTGAAGCTATTAAAAAACTAGATCAAAACGAAGACGGAAAATTGATCTTAGTAACAGCAATTAATCCAACACCTGCAGGTGAAGGGAAAACCACAACAATGATTGGATTATCACAAGCACTTAACAAATTAGGAAAGAAATCTGTAGTTGCAATGCGTGAGCCATCGCTTGGTCCATGTTTTGGAATCAAAGGTGGAGCTGCAGGTGGAGGATACGCACAAGTTGTTCCAATGGAAGATATCAACCTTCATTTTACAGGAGATATTCATGCAATCACTGCTGCAAACAACTTAATTGCAGCCATGCTTGATAATTCCATTCATCAAGGAAATCCACTTAATATCGATGTAAGACAAATCGTTTGGAAACGTGTGGTCGATTTAAACGATCGTGCATTACGTCATACTGTTTGTGGACTTGGTGGTAAAGTAAACGGGGTTCCTCGTGAAGATGGATTTGATATTACCGTTGCTAGTGAAGTTATGGCAATTCTTTGTTTAGCGACTTCTTTAGAAGATTTAAAACAAAGAGCTGCAAAAATGATTGTCGCTTATACTTATGATGGAAAACCAGTTACTGTTGATGATATTGAAGCAACAGGAGCGGTAACACTTTTATTAAAAGATGCGATTAAACCAAATTTAGTTCAAACTTTAGATCACACACCAGTATTTGTTCATGGGGGTCCATTTGCAAATATTGCTCATGGATGCAACTCAGTTATGGCTACTCAACTTGCTGTCAAGTTAGGGGATTATGCAATTACTGAAGCTGGATTTGGTGCCGATTTAGGAGCTGAAAAATTCTTAGATATTAAATGTCGTCAAGCAAATTTAAATCCTGAAGCAGTTGTTATTGTTGCAACTGTTCGTGCTTTAAAAATGCATGGTGGTGTTGCTAAAAAAGATTTAGGAAATGAAAATTTGGAAGCTTTAAAAGCTGGTTTAGGAAATCTAGAAAAACATATTGAAAATATTGCAAAATTCGATTTACCTTGTGTTGTTGCAATTAATGCTTTTCCAACAGACACAGAGGCGGAACTTCAATTATTAAATGAATGTTGCAAGAAGCTTGGTGTTGAAGTAGCTATTAGTAAGGTTTGGGAAAAAGGTGCTGATGGTGGAATCGAACTTGCTGAAAAATTATTAAATATTTTAGAAACAAAAGAAGCCAATTATCATCCACTTTATGATTTAGATTTGCCAATTGAAACAAAGATTGAAACAATCGTTAAAGAAATCTATGGTGGAGATGGTGTTGAATTTACAAAGAAAGCAAAAAATAAAATTAAAAAATATACTGAACAAGGGTTAAGCCAATTACCAATTTGTGTTGCAAAAACACAATACTCATTATCGGATCAAGCATCCTTACTTGGTCGACCAACAGGATTTACTGTTAAAATCAATGATATTATCCCATCTGCAGGAGCTGGATTCTTGGTGGCTATATCTGGTGATATTATGCGCATGCCAGGACTTCCAAAACATCCAGCTGCCGTCAATATGGATATTGATGAAGATGGAAAAATTATAGGTTTATTCTAAAAGGAGAGAAAGATGAAAGTTGCTATTATTATGGGTTCAACTTCTGATTTACCTAAAGTTGAACCAGCTATTTCAATTTTAAAAAATTATGGTGTTGAAGTGAATGTTCGTTGTTTATCTGCTCATAGAGCGCATTTAGGACTTTCTAGTTTCATTAAAGAAACAGAAACGGATGGAACAGAAGTTATTATTACAGCTGCAGGAATGGCAGCAGCCCTTCCAGGTGTGGTGGCTAGTCAAACAGTTTTACCAGTTATTGGTGTTCCAATTGCGGGAAGTAACTTAGACGGAATGGATGCTTTATTATCCATTGTTCAAATGCCTTCGGGTATTCCAGTAGCGACTGTTGCTATTAATGGAAGTAAAAATGCAGCTTATTTAGCACTTCAAATTATGGCTATTAAACATAGTGAAATCAAAGAAGGGCTACTTAAAGAAAGAAAACAAATGGAAGCTGACGCAATGAAAGCTAACGATGAAGTCATAGAAAAATACAAATAGGGGGAAAAGAAAAATGGCAGAATTATTGTATGAAGGAAAAGCAAAACAAGTTTACAAAACAGACAAGGAAGATGAATATTTAATTCATTATAAAGATGATGCAACAGCAGGTAATGGTGTTAAGCATGATAAGTTTGAGGGTAAAGGTGTTTTAAATAATACAATCTCTTGTATTATCTTTGATATGTTAGAAGAAGCTGGAATCAAAACACATATGATTAAAAAATTAAATGAAAGAGATATCTTAGTTAAAAAAGTAGATATCTTCCCATTAGAAGTTATTATTAGAAATATTACAACTGGATCTTTCTGTAAAAGATTAGGGGCACCTGAAGGAATTGTTTTAGATGAACCAATCTTTGAAATGAGTTATAAAAATGATGAATATGGTGATCCATTAATTAATGATGATCACGCTGTTGCGCTAAAACTTGCAACAAGAGAAGAATTAGCATACATTAAAGAAACAACGTTAAAAATCAATGAATTATTAAAAGAATTCTTCTTATCAATGAATTTAAAACTTGTTGATTTTAAAATTGAATTTGGTAAAACAGCTGACGGTACTATTTTATTAGCTGATGAAATTTCACCAGATTCATGTCGTTTATGGGATGTTAATACAAACCAAAAATATGATAAAGATGTATTTAGACAAGATATTGGAGATTTAATTGAAACTTATAAAGCAGTTCTAGCAAGAATGCAAAATAAATAATTAAGGAGAACAAAGATGGATTACAAAAAAGCTGGAGTCGATATTGAAGCAGGTTATAAATCAGTAGAATTAATGAAAGAACATGTTAAAAAAACAATGCGTCCTGAAGTTTTAGGAGGACTTGGTGGTTTTGCTGGTGCTTTTGATTTAAGTGGAATTAAAAATATGGAAGAACCGGTTTTATTATCAGGAACAGATGGTTGTGGAACAAAAGTAAAACTAGCTTTTGTGATGGATAAACACGATACAATTGGTATTGATGCCGTTGCGATGTGTGTCAATGATATTGCTTGTTCTGGAGGAGAACCACTTTTCTTCTTAGATTATATTGCTTGTGGTAAAAACTATCCCGAAAAAATTGCTTCCATTGTAAGTGGTGTTGCAGAAGGGTGTTTACAATCTGAATGTGCTTTAGTTGGTGGTGAAACTGCTGAACATCCTGGTTTAATGCCTGAAGATGATTATGATTTAGCAGGTTTTGCTGTGGGTGTTGTTGATAAAAAAGATATTATTGATGGTTCAACAATTAAAGCAGGAGATACACTTATTGGTATTGCTTCAAGTGGTGTTCATTCAAATGGTTTTTCACTTGTTAGAAAAGTGTTTGAAATGACAAAAGAATCATTAGATACATACTATGATGAATTAGGAAAAACTTTAGGAGAAGCTTTAATTGAACCAACACGTATTTATGTTAAAGCTTTAAAAAATGTAAAAAATGCGGGTGTTAGAATTAAAGGATGCTCTCATATTACAGGTGGAGGTTTCTTTGAAAATGTACCTAGAATGCTTCCTGAAAATGTAAGAGCAATCATTAAAAAAGAAAGTTATCCAGTACCAGCTTTATTTGATTTAATTCAAAAAAATGGAAATATTGAAGAACATATGATGTACAACACATTCAATATGGGTCTTGGTATGGTAATTGCAGTTAATCCAGAAGATGTTGAAACAACAATGAAAGCAATTGAAGAAGCAGGAGATAAATGCTACGTTGTTGGAAATATCGTTGAAGGAGATAAGGGCGTGGATTTATGCTAAAATTTGCAGTCTTTGTTTCTGGTGGGGGAACAGATTTACAATCTATTATTGATGCTAAAAACGAAGGAAAGATCAATGGCGAAATCGCCCTTGTTCTTTCGAATCGTCAAAAGGCTTATGGTTTACAAAGAGCTAAAGATGCTGGTATTGAAACGGCAGTTGTTAAAAAAGATGATGCTTTGATTGTAAAGATGTTAAAAGAAAGAAATATTGATTTTATTGTATTGGCGGGTTATCTAGCAATTTTAACGGATGAGTTAATCGATGCATATCCAAATAAAATTATGAACATTCATCCTTCTCTTATTCCTTCTTTTTGTGGACCAGGAATGTATGGAATGCATGTTCATGAAGCTGTATTACAACGTGGTGCAAAGGTTTCGGGGGCAACCGTGCACTTTGTTTCAAATATTGTCGATGGGGGACCGATTATTAAACAAGTTGCTTGTGATATATCGGATTTAGACACAGCTGAGGATATTCAAAAAAGGGTGTTAGAGATTGAACATAAATTACTACCAGAAGTTGTAGGGCTATATTGTGATAATAAGATAAAAATAATTGATGGAAAGGCAAAGGTAATTTAAATGAAAAGAGCTTTAATTTCAGTTACAAATAAAGATGGGGTTGTTGATTTTGCTAAAGGATTAGTAGAATTAGACTTTGAAATTGTATCGACAGGAGGTACAATGAAAGTTTTACAAGAAAATGGGGTTTCTTGTATTGCAATTGATGATGTGACAGGATTTCCTGAAATGTTAGATGGACGTGTTAAAACACTTCATCCAATGGTTCATGGAGGACTTTTATATCGTCGTGATTTACCTAGTCATGTTGAAACAATTAAAAAACATGGTATTCATCCTATTGATTTAGTATGTGTCAACTTATATGAATTTGAAAAAGCTTTAAAAGCTGGTAAAGATTTACCAGATATGATTGAAAATATTGATATTGGTGGACCATCAATGATTCGTTCAGCAGCTAAAAACTTTAAAGATGTTTTAATTGTTACGGATCCAAAAGATTATGATAATGTTTTAGATGCGATTAAAAATGATACAACTGATTTTGATTTTAGAATGAATCTTGCTTATAAAGCATTCTCTATGACAGGTGCTTATGATGCAATGATTTCAAGATACTTTGCAGATCAAGTTGGAGATCAATTTCCAGATACATTAAATCTTTCATTAAAGAAAGTAGAACATTTACGTTATGGCGAAAACTCTCAACAAGCAGCAAATAAATATGAAGATAGTTATGTTCAAAAATCTTTATTAGATTATGAACAACTTCATGGTAAAGAAATTTCATTTAACAATGTAAACGATTTATATGGAGCGGTTGCACTTGTTAGAGAATTTGGTAATCAAATCGTTACAGCAGCCATCAAACATTCAACTCCTTGTGGTGTTGCTATTGGAAATACAGGTTATGATTCTTATATGAAAGCCTATGAAGCTGATCCTCAATCTATCTTTGGTGGAATCGTTGCTGTTAACTATAAAATCGATAAAGCAACAGCTGAACAAATGCATAAGATTTTCTTAGAAATCGTAGCTGCACCAGATTTTGATGATGATGCTTTAGAAATCTTAAAGAAAAAGAAAAACTTACGTATTTTAAAACTTAAAAACTTAGATGCACGTGGTGCTAAATATGATATTAAATATCTTGAAGGAAAAGTATTAGTTCAAGAATTAAATACAAAAATGATTGATGAAATGAAAGTTGTAACAAATGTTCAACCCACAAAAGAACAACTTACAGATATGGAATTTGGTATGAAAGTTGTTAAATATGTAAAATCAAATGCGATCTGTATTGTTAAAAATGGTGTAACACTTGCTATTGGTGGTGGTCAAACATCAAGAGTGTGGGCTTTAGAAAATGCAATTCATAACAATCCTGATAAAGATTTCAATGGTTCAGTTCTTGCTTCAGATGCTTTCTTCCCATTCAATGACTGTGTTCAAGTCGCTGCAGATGCAGGTATTCAAGCAATTATTCAACCAGGTGGTTCAATTAGAGATCAAGATTCAATTGATTTATGTAATGAAAAAAATATCCCTATGGTATTTAGCGGATATAGACACTTTAGACACTAGGAGGCTTATATGAAAGTTCTTGTAATCGGTAGTGGTGGTCGTGAACATGCGATTGCTTATAAATTAAAACAAAGTCCAAAAGTAACTGAACTTTATGCAATACCAGGAAATCCTGGCATTGCAAGTTTAGGTACATGTGTACCTGGTTCAGTAGAAGATAATGAATTTATTGTTGATTTTATTCAAAAAAATCAAATTGATTTAACTGTCATCGGTCCAGAAGTTCCTTTATGTAATGGGCTTGCTGATGATATTGAAAAAGCAGGTTATAAAGCTTTTGGTCCTCAAAAAAAGGCGGCAACTTTAGAAGGAAGCAAAGCTTTCTCTAAAGATTTTATGGTTAGACATCATATTCCTACAGCAAAATATGTCGAAGTGACTGATTTTGAAAAAGCATGCAAAGAAGTTGATCATTTTGATTTTCCATTAGTTATTAAAGCAGATGGTCTTGCTGCCGGAAAAGGTGTTGTCATTGTTGAAAACAAAGAAGATGCCATATCTACTTTAAAAGACATGATGGTTGATGGTGCTTTAGATGGTGCCGGAAGTAAAGTTGTCTTAGAAGAATTCTTGACAGGATTTGAATGTTCTTTACTTTGTTTTACTGATGGTAAAACAATTGTACCAATGGTTTCAGCAAAAGATCATAAACAAATCTTTGATGGAAATAAAGGACCTAATACGGGTGGTATGGGAACTGTTTCTCCAAATCCATTTTTACCAGAAGGTATGGATGAAGTCTTGAAAAAAGATATTCTTGATCCATTTATGCAAGGACTTAAAGATGATCAAATGGATTATCGTGGTGTTGTTTTCATTGGTTTAATGATTGAAAATAATCAAGCAAAAGTTCTTGAATTCAATGTCCGTTTTGGTGATCCTGAAACACAATCAATCCTTCTTCGTTTAGAGAGTGATCTCTATGAAATCATGGATGCTTGTGCTACTTATACTTTAGATCAAGTTGAAGTTAAATGGTCTGGTGACCATGTGGCTTGTCTTGTACTTGCAAGTGGAGGTTATCCAGGAAAATACGATAAAGGAATTGAAATTAAAAATATTGACAAAGTAAGTGATGATATTGTTGTTTTTCATGCGGGAACAGCTTTAAAAGATGGTAAACTTGTCACAAATGGTGGACGTGTTTTAAATGTGTGTGCAAGAGGAGCAAATTTACAAGAAGCACTTGCGAAAGTCTATGAAACTGCTACAATTATTACATTCGATGGTATGTACTATCGTCATGATATTGGACTTAGATAGGAGAGAACTCTATGACAAATGTAAGAAGAATTTATGTAGAAAAAAGAAAAGAATATGCAACAGAAGCGCATGAAATTCAAACAAATCTTGTTGAACAATTAGGCTTAACAATTCATTCGCTTCGTATTGTTCATCGTTATGATGTACAAGGAATTAGTGAAGAAATCTTACAACAAGGAATTACTACAATTCTTGCTGAACCAATGGTGGATCATGTTTATGATGAAATATTTCCAATGAGTGAAAAAGAATCTGTTTTCGCAATTGAATTTTTACCAGGTCAATATGATCAACGTGCTGATTCATGCGAACAATGTTTCCAAATTCTAACAGGAACATCTTCAACAAAAGTAAGATGTGCCAAACTTATTGTAGTAGATATTGATAAAAATGAAGAAGTTTTAAATCAAATTAAACATTATTTAATAAACCCAGTTGATCAAAGAATTGCTTCTTTAGAAAAACCAGAACATTTAAATGATGAAACACCTGATATTAAACCTGTACCAACTTTAACAGGATTTAATGATTTAGATGAAACAGGATTAAATCAATTCTTAAAAGATAATGGAATGGCTATGAATCTTGATGATTTAAAAGTAACTCAAGATTACTTTAAAAATGAAGAACATAGAGATCCTACCGAAACAGAAATCAAAGTGTTAGATACATATTGGTCTGATCATTGTCGTCATACAACATTTGCGACAGTTATTACAGATATTGATATTCAAAATGGTGCTTTTAAAGAAATCTTAGAAAAAGATATTGAAAGCTATAAAACAAGTAGACATGCCGTTTATGGAGTGAATACGACACGACCTCTTACTTTAATGGATCTTGCAACGATTTCAATGAAAGAACTTCGAAAAAAAGGATATCTTGATGATATGGAAGTTTCTGAAGAAATTAATGCATGTTCCATTGAAATTACTGTTCATACAAATCAAGGAGATGAACAATGGTTATTAATGTTCAAAAATGAAACACATAACCACCCTACAGAAATTGAACCATTTGGGGGAGCTGCAACATGTTTAGGTGGGGCTATTCGTGACCCACTTTCAGGACGTGCTTATGTTTACCAATCAATGCGTATTACTGGAGCAGGTGATCCAAGAAAAACATTGGCAGAAACAACGCCAGGTAAATTACCACAAAGAAAAATTTGTCAAGAAGCCGCTCATGGTTTTTCAAGTTATGGTAACCAAATCGGGTTAACAACAGGTTATGTTCATGAAATTTACGATGAAGGTTATATCGCTAAACGTATGGAAGTAGGAGCTGTTGTGGCTGCTGCACCAAAAGAACAAGTAAAACGTTTAGAACCACAAAATGGACAAATCGTCTTATTAATTGGGGGACGCACAGGACGTGATGGTATCGGTGGTGCTACCGGTTCTTCAAAATCACATGACGTAAAATCTATTGAAACAGCAGGTGCTGAAGTTCAAAAAGGAAATCCTGTAGAAGAAAGAAAAATTCAAAGATTATTTAGAAATAAAGCAGTCTCAGAAAAAGTTGTTAGATGTAATGACTTTGGAGCTGGTGGGGTTTGTGTTGCCGTTGGTGAACTTGCTCCAGGACTTGATATTGATTTAGATGCTGTTTTGAAAAAATATGATGGTTTAACAGGTACAGAACTTGCTATTAGTGAATCACAAGAACGTATGGCTATTGTTGTAAATGACTATGATGTTGATTTCATTAAAGCAGAATGTGCAAAAGAAAACTTAGAAGTTGTTCAAGTTGCAACTGTCACAGGTACAAATCGTTTAGTAATGAAACACATGGGTAAAGATATTGTTAATATTTCTCGTGATTTCTTAGATGCAGCAGGAGCAAAACGTTATCAAAATATTGAAGTTGAATTACCAGACTTTGAAAGTACACCTTTTGATGAAGAAGAAAGAAATGATTTTGTTGATACAACAAAAGAAGTATTATCAAGATTATCTGTTGCTTCACAAAAAGGTCTTGTTGAAAGATTTGACTCATCTATTGGAAATGGTACAGTTTTATCTCCTTATGGTGGACGTACATACCACAGCGAAACAGAAGGTATGGCTGCTTTAATTCCTGTTTTAGGAAAAGAAACAACAACCGCTTCTTTAATGGCTTATGGTTATAATCCTAAGATTTCTAAATGGTCACCATATCATGGAGCTATGTATGCTGTTGTTGAAAGTGTTGCTAAGATCGTTGCCATGGGTGGAAACTATCATACAATTCGTTTTTCATTCCAAGAATATTTTGAAAAATTATTAGATGATCCAAAACGTTGGGGTAAACCATTAGCTGCTTTACTTGGAGCTAATCGTGTTCAACAAGAATTAAAACTTCCATCAATTGGTGGTAAAGATTCAATGTCAGGAACATTTGAAAATATTTCAGTTCCACCAACACTTGTTTCTTTTGCCATTACAGCAAGTGATGTTCATGATGTTATGACACCAGAAGCAAAAGAAGCTGGACATATTTTAGCAGAAGTTCAAATTAAAAAAGATCAATTTAAAGTCTTTGATTTTGATCATTTACAAAAACAATATGATACTATCCAAGATTTAATGAAACAAAAGAAAATTTATTCAGCTTATACAGTTAAAGATGGTGGTGTGATTGAAGCTGTTTGTAAAATGGCCTTTGGTAATGGTTTAGGAGCTGCTTTCAATACAGATTATTCACTTGCTTCTTATGTTGAAAAGAATTATGGAAACATCATTGTTGAAGTAAAATCCGAAAAAGATCTTGCTGGTTTAGATTATAGAGTTGTAGCTACTTTAAATGATAGTGAAAAATTCTCTTATGGAATGGATACAATTTCTATTCAAGAAGCTTATGCAATCAATAAATCACCATTAGAAAGTGTTTATCCAACAAGAGAAAAAGCACCTACACAAGATATTAAAGTTGCGGAATGTAAAACAAGATCAACTTTAAAAGCAAAACAATATATTGAAACACCATTAGTTGTTATTCCAGTGTTCCCAGGAACAAACTGCGAATATGATTCAAAACGTGCTTTTGAAAAAGCAGGGGCTAAGGTTGAACTTGTATTAATTAGAAATAAAACAGAAGAAATGTTAAAAACATCGATTGATGAATTGGAAAATGCCATCAAACGTGCTAATATTGTGATGCTACCAGGAGGATTCTCTGCTGGTGATGAACCTGAAGGTTCGGGTAAATTTATTGCAACAGTTTTAAGAAATCCAAGATTAAAAGCGGCAATTAGTGATTTATTAGATAATAGAGATGGTTTAATGATTGGTATTTGTAATGGATTCCAAGCACTTATTAAATTAGGATTACTTCCATATGGTGAAATTAGAGATATGTCGGAAAATGACGCTACTCTTACCTTCAATACGATTGGTCGTCACTTATCTCAATTTGTAGATACACGTATTGGTTCTGTTAAATCACCATGGCTTGCTCATGTCAATGTGGGAGATGTTCATGTCATTCCTATTTCTCATGGAGAAGGACGTTTTGTTGCTCCTAAAGAAGTTATTGATGAATTATTTGCTAATGGACAAGTATTCTCTCAATATGTTGATCCTAATCGTAAAGTCACAATGCAAACACCATACAATCCTAATGGTTCAATGTATGCTATTGAAGGTATTGTTTCTCGTGATGGTCGTGTTCTTGGTAAGATGGGACATAGTGAACGTCAAGGAGAAAACCGTTTTAAAAATGTTTATGGTGAGATGGATCAAAAATTATTTGAAGCTGGTGTAAATTATTTTAGAGGTGGTAAATAGAATGGATAAACAACAATTTGAATGTTTTACATTAAGTCCCTTAGATGGACGTTATGCAAGTATTAAAGATGCTTTAGGTGAATATTTTTCTGAATATGCTTTAGTAAAATATCGTGTTTTTGTTGAAATTCAATGGTTAAAATTTTTAATTGAAAATGTAGAAAGTGATGTTCTTTCTAAATTCAATAAAGATAATTTAGGACAAATTGAAGCTATTTCAAAAAATTTCAATTATGATTCTTTTAAAGCAATCAAAGATATTGAAGCTATTACAAGACATGATGTTAAAGCAGTAGAATATTTCATTGGAAATCAATTAAAAGATATGGGGTATGATTATTTAATCAGCTTTGTCCATATCGGATGTACTTCAGAAGATATTAATAATACATCTTATGCTTGTATGATCAAACATGGTTTAAATGATGTTTGGTTAAAGAAAGCAAAAGAATTTACTGCTGTTATTAATAAATGGGCAGTTGAACATAAAAATGATGCGATGTTAGCTCATACTCATGGTCAACCTGCCACACCAACAACAATTGGTAAAGAATTTAAAGTTTATGCTTATCGTTTTACTTCAAGCATTGAAAATATTGAAAATATTAAAATTAAAGCTAAATTTAATGGGGCAACAGGTAACTATAGTGCTATTTTAACAGCATTCCCTCAATTAGATTGGCAAACTCTTAATAAAAAATTTGTAGAAGAATATTTAGGATTAACTTACAATCCTTTAACAACACAAATTGAAAGTCATGATTATACTTGTCATATTTTAGATGGTATTCGTCATTTCAATAACGTGTTAGTGGATTTTGATGTTGATATGTGGCTATACATTTCTATGGAATATTTCAAACAAATTCCTGTAAAAGGAGAAGTAGGAAGTAGTACAATGCCTCATAAAGTCAATCCAATTCGTTTTGAAAACTCAGAAGCAAATGTTGATATGTCTAATAATATTTGTGTTGGTTTATCAAACAAATTGCCTAGATCACGTATGCAAAGAGATTTATCAGATAGTTCAAGTCAAAGAAATATTGGTTTAGCTTTTGGATATTCTTTACAAGCAATTAGTGAAACAACAAATGGTTTAGCTAAATGTGTTGTTAATAAAGATAAACTTGCTGCTGACTTAAATGAAAAATGGGAAGTTCTTGCTGAGCCAATTCAAACAATGCTTAGAAAATATGGTATTTCTGATGCCTATGATCAATTAAAAGAACTTACAAGAGGTAAAAATATTTCACAAGAAGCTATCATGAAATTTGCGAAGGGATTAGATGTTTTATCGGATGAAGATCGTCAAACATTACTAGATATGACACCTGCAAGCTATATTGGATATGCTTCAGATTTATGTGATATTGATTTATAATGATTGATCGTCAAGCAATTTATATTTTATATAATGATCAAGTTGGCAAAAAGCTGGTAGAAAGATTCTATCAGCTTCTTGTTGTTTATAGTCAAAATAAAAAAACAAAACCTGTTGAAAGTTGTCTTTTAAAGTTGAATGATATTGCTAGAAAGAAGAAAACACGTCTAGTTTATTATGATAATCATAGTTTAAAGGAAGATTTGTCACAATTTATTGTAGAAGAGTATCGTCTTTCAAAAATAAAACAAAAATAGACAAATTTGACACAAAAATGAGACATAAAAGTAAAAAAAACGTGGTATACTAAAGATGCTAGAAATAGGAATTGATTTTTTAGTCATTATTTTATATAATCTTTGTAATCCATTGAGCAAGATTAAATAGTGGAAATAGTTAGAGAGAAGATGGCTGGTGAAAATCTTTGTATGGAAGCTATGGGACACTTGTGAGGAATTACTTGAAAAGAGTAATCGTTAATCGCGTTAAGATGAAAGTGCGTATGAAAATACGAATTAAGGTGGTACCGCGTTGAAACGTCCTTAGAGGGGCGTTTTTATATTTTTAAGGAGGAAAAATAATGGGATATAGTGCACCAAGAGGTACGGTAGATATTTTACCTGGACAAAGTGAAAAATGGATTAAATTAGAACAATTGTTAAGAACAATTGCTGCTAATTATAATGTTAAAGAAATGAGAACACCAATTTTTGAACATGCTGAATTATTTAATAGAGCTGTAGGGGATACAAGTGATGTCGTATCTAAAGAAATGTATACTTTCCAAGATAAAAAAGGAAGATATATTTCCCTCAGACCAGAAGGAACTTCAGGTATTGCAAGAGCTTATGTAGAAAATAAAATGTATAGTTTACCAGAAAAACTACAAAAAGTTTATTATATGGGACCAATGTTTAGATATGAAAGACCACAAAATGGTCGACAAAGACAATTCCACCAATTTGGTGTAGAAATGTTAGGTGTTGAATCACCTTATGTAGATGTTGAATGTATGCTTATGGCAGTGACAGTTGTTGAAGCATTAGGACTTCAAAATGTAACACTTCATATCAATTCTTTAGGAGATGATGCATCAAGAGATGCTTATCGTGAAGCTTTAAAAGATCATTTTAGGGATCATTTAGATGAATTATGTGGGGATTGTAAGGCACGTTTTGAAAAAAATCCGTTACGTATTTTAGATTGTAAAGTGGATGCGAAACATCCAGCTATGAAAACAGCACCAAAAACAATTGATTATTTAAGTGAAAGTGCTAAAAATCATTTTGATAAAGTATGTTCGTTATTAGATGATTTAGAAATTGATTATGTTATCGATACAAACTTAGTAAGAGGATTAGATTATTATTCTCACACTGTTTTTGAAATTATTTCTGATGATCCAAAATTAGGTGCGGGAGCTACTGTTGGTGGTGGCGGACGCTACAATGGTTTAATTGAAGAAATTGGTGGACCGGCAACACCAGGTGTTGGTTTTGCCTTTGGTATGGAAAGACTTCTTCTTGCTTTAGATAATGAAGAAGATGAAGACAAAGATGGTTTAGATTGTTATATTATGCCTTTAGGCGAAGAAGCAAAAGATCTTGCTATGCAAATTATTGCGATGTTAAGAGCAAATGGCTTTACATGTGAAATGGATCATGTATCTCGTGGCTTAAAAGGACAATTTAAATCAGCAGATCGTTTTAATGCACATTTCTCTATTATTTTAGGGGAAGAAGAAGTAAAAAATGAAGTGGTTAATATTAAATGTAATCATGATAAAGAACAAGATGTAGTACCATTAGAAAATATTTTGGCACATATTGAAAATCATTTAAGTGGAGGACATGAACATGAATAGAACACATAATAACGGCGAACTTCGTTTAGAAAATGTTGGACAAACAGTTGAACTAAAAGGATGGGTTGCTAAAAAGAGAAATTTAGGAGCTCTTGTGTTTATTGATTTAAGAGACCGTTATGGAATTACACAAATTATTATCAATGAAGAAATGGAAAACATTTCAAAAGATATTAAAAATGAATATATTTTATATGTTAAAGGAACTGTTGTAGAACGTTCTAGCAAAAATCCAAATATGCCTACAGGGGATATTGAAGTCGATGCATCAGAAATCAAAATCATCAATACAGCCAATACGACACCAATTATTGTTGCAGATGATACAGATGCTTTAGAAGAAACAAGAATGCAATATCGTTATCTTGATTTAAGAAGACCTGTTATGCAAAATAAAATTCTAACAAGACATAAAATTACAAGAAGTATTAGAGAATACTTAGATACTCATGATTTTGTAGATATTGAAACACCTTATTTAAATCGATCAACTCCTGAAGGAGCAAGAGATTTCTTAGTACCTTCACGTGTACATCATGGTGATTTCTATGCCTTACCACAATCACCTCAATTATTTAAACAATTATTGATGGTTGCTGGTTTTGAAAAATATTACCAAATTGCTCGTTGTTTTAGAGATGAAGATTTAAGAGCAGATCGTCAACCAGAATTTACTCAAGTTGATGTTGAAATGTCATTTATGACAACAGATGAAATCATCGAAGTTGGTGAAAATATGGTGGCTAAAGTCATTAAAGATGTAAAAGGTGTTGATGTTAAGTTACCACTACCACGTATGACGTGGCATAAAGCTATGGAAACATATGGTATTGATAAACCAGATATCCGTTTTGATATGAAACTTGTTAACTTAAATGAAGTTGTTAAAGATGTTGATTTTATGGTATTTAAATCAGCTTTAGAAAATAATGGATATGTTAAAGGTATTAATGTTAAAAATCATGCAAGTGATTATTCAAGAAAGAAAATTGATCAATTAACAGAACTTGCAAAAACATATAAAGCAAAAGGTCTTGCTTGGTTAAAAGTAAATAATGGTGTTGGTGAAGGGCCAATTGCTAAATTCTTTAGTGAAGAACAAATGCAAAGATTAATTGAATCAATGAACGGAGAAGATAACGATTTATTATTATTTGTATCGGATACCAAATATATGGTTGTTTGTGATGCACTTGCCGCTTTACGTAATCATTTAGGAAAAGAATTAAAGTTATATGATCCAAAAGAACTAGGATTATTATGGGTTGTTGATTTCCCAATGTTTGAATATGATGATGAAACTCAAAGATATTATGCAATGCACCACCCATTTACTAGACCTAAAGAATCTGATTTAGATAAAATTGATACAGATCCAGCAAATTGTCTTGCTGATGCTTATGATATTGTCTTAAACGGCTTCGAACTTGGTGGAGGTTCTCAACGTATTTACGAACAAGATTTACAACAAAGAGCTTTTAAAGCTTTAAGCTTAACAGATGAACAAGTAAGAAATAAATTTGGTTGGTTTGTTGATGCTTTAAAATATGGGACACCACCACATGGAGGATTTGCTTTAGGATTAGATCGTCTTGCAATGTTACTTACTGAAAGTGATTCTATTAGAGATGTTATTGCTTTCCCTAAAAATGCTAGTGCAACATGTCCAATGTCTAAAGCACCAAATAGTGTAGAAGAAGATCAATTAAAAGAATTGGGTATTGGAGTTTTAAAAGATGAATAATGATCGTATACAAGAAATACTTGATTTAATGGAAGAAGCAAGATTAGATTACTTTTTAATAAGTGATCCTCAATCTATTGCTTATTGTACAGGATATTATAATGATCCTCATGAAAGAATGTTTGTATTCATGGTTTCAAAACATGGGAATCATACATTATTTATGAATGATTTATTCTATTTGGAACATGATTTAGGTGTCAACATCGTTTGGCATAAAGATGGACAAGATGCTATTCAAACAATTGTTGATGAAATGCATTTTCCAGGAAGAATCGGAATTGATAAAAACTGGGCTTCACACTTTTTACTAGATCTTATGAAAAAATTACCAAATGCAAAATATATCAACGCGTCACCATGTGTTGATCTTGTACGTATGAAAAAAGATTTACAAGAACAAGTTTTAATGATTGAATCAAGTAAAATCAATGATGCTGTCATGGAAGAAATTATTCCTTTCATTCAAGAAGGTGTCAGTGAAAAACAACTTGCTAAAAAATTAGATGAATTATTTTTTAATCATCATTCTACTTGTTATGGAGCAATTGTTGCTTTTGGTAAAAATGCCGCTGATCCTCATCATGAAAACGATGATACTCTTTTAAGAAAAGGAAATTGTGTTTTGATTGACATGGGATGTGTTTATAAAGGCTATTGTTCTGATATGACACGAACATTTTTCTATGGTGGAATTCGTGAAGATGAAATGAAAGTTTATGAAACTGTAAAAAAAGCCAATGAAGCTGCAGAAGCAATGATTAAACCAGGTGTAAAATTATCAGATATTGATAAATGTGCTAGAAAAGTCATTAGTGATGAAAGCTATGGACAATATTTTACTCATCGTTTAGGTCATTTTATTGGACGTGATGTACATGAATATGGTGATGTTTCTTCAGTAAATGATATGGAAGTTGAAGAAGGTATGATTTTTTCAATTGAACCAGGTGTTTATTTAGAAGGTGATTTTGGTGTACGTGTTGAAGATTTAGTAATGGTGACTCAAGATGGCTGCCAGGTATTAAATTCTTTTACAAAAGATATATATATTATTTAAACGAGCGAAAGCTCGTTTTTTGGTATAATTAAAAAAATGTTGTTTAAACTTATAAAGAAAAAAGAATGTTTTGGACACTTTAAACTGACAAATTTAGTCAAGACAAAATTATATAATAAAAATACATTAAGAAAGGATGAACGATATGGAAGTAAAAAGAGGAGACTTATTTTATGCTGATTTAAGTGTAGGTGTAGGAAGTGAACAATCTGGAATACGTCCTGTTGTTGTGATTCAAAATGATAGTGGAAATCGTTTTAGTACAACAATTATTATTTCACCTTTAACATCATCAAGAAAGAAAAATATTCCAACGCATACATTTATTAAATCACGTGATGATTTAAAAGAAAATTCAATTGCTTTATTAGAACAAATGAGGACAATTGACAAATCTAGACTTATTAGAAAAATAGGGGAATTGACCCCTTTAGAAATGGAACGCATTAATAAATGCATTCGTATTAGTCTAGGTGTTTAGATTACATAAACCTTTCAAACGAGCAAAGCTCGTTTTTTTTAAAAAATATTCTCTTAACAAAGAAAAAGAAATCAATTTGTGATAGAATAGTTACCGAGGTGACAATTATGTATTATTTTATAGGAATTAAAGGGTCAGGAATGGCTCCACTAGCAACAATTTTATATGAATTAGGGAACGAAGTTGCTGGAAGTGATATTGATAAATATATATTTATTGAAGATGAATTGAGAAAAAGAAATATTCCAATCTACTCATTCAATAAAGATAATATAAAGGATGGTTATCATGTAATTATTGGTAATGCTTTTGATGAATCTAATGAAGAAGTTAAAGCGGCTTTAGAAAATCCAAATGTTAAATGTACAAGATATTATGATTTCTTAGCTGACTTTATGGAACATTATGTTTCTATTGCTGTTGCAGGAACACATGGAAAAACAACAACAACAGGTATGGCTTATCATTTATTTGAAGATTTTGATAAAACATCGGTTTTAATTGGTGATGGTACAGGACATGGACAAGTTGGAAGTAAATATTTTATTTCGGAAACATGTGAGTTCCAAGACCATTTCTTACATTATCATCCAGATTATGCTATTATTAATAACATCGAATTAGATCATGTTGATTATTTTGGTAATCTAGAAAGATATATTCAATCATTCGAACAATTTGCAAAACAAGTTAAGAAAACTGTTATTGTTTGGGGTGATGACCCAAATATCAAAAAAATACATTTTGAAAAGCGTGTTTTAAGATTTGGTTTAGGTGAAAACAATGATGTTCGTGCAGTCAACGTCTTAGAAACACCACAAGGTTTATCTTTTGATGTTTATATTCATCAAGAATTATTTGGACATTTTAACATACCATTATTTGGAATGCATATGTTATATAACTCACTTGCAATCATTACTCTTGGTTATTTAGAAGATATGTCCTATGAATATATTTTAAGTAAACTTCAAACATTCAAGGGGACAAAACGTCGTTATACTGTAAAAACTCAAGGAAACAATGTTTTTGTTGACGATTATGCACATCATCCAACTGCAATCAAATATGTTATTGAAGCAACAAGAGTAAGATATCCTGGTAAGAAAATTGTCGCAATTTTCCAACCAGACCGTTTTTCAAGGGGAGCACGTTTTGCTAAAGAATTTGCTCAAGAAATGGATAAAGCAGATTATCCATATTTCTGTCCATTCCCAGAAAATGCAAAACATGAAGATGGTATTGATATTGATATCTATGATATTTCAAAAAATAGCGCACGTGCTAAAGTCATTACTGAAGACGAAGCAGGTGTTAAAGAATTAATGCAATATGATAACTGTGTGTTCTTATTTATGAGTAGTAAAGATATTTATAAATTTGAAGAAATGTTGATTGAAGCCAAAAAATCTATATAAAAAGAGTAAATTGTGGTACAATTATTGAAGAAAGTAGAGGGATGTTTATGACAACAATGGACATTTGTTACTGTGTTTTAATTTTAGCAGGTGCATTTTGTTTAGTTGCCTTAGGAGTATTGTTTATTCGTACATCAACGGCAATTAAACAAACAGGGGATACTGTTGAAATGGCACAAGATACATTGAAAAGAGTTGACAAAGTCTTAGATGATGTTAATTACAAATTAGACTTATTAAATGCGCCTGTAGAAACAGTTGCAAAGTTCTTTGATCCTCAAAGACCAAAGTTTAATCCATTGAAAATGATGATGAGCTTTATTAAGAAAAAATAGAAAGGTGAGATAATATGAAATTAGGAAGATTTTTAACAACTTTAGGAATTGGTGCTCTTGCAGGGATGTTACTAGCGCCAAAAAAAGGAAGTGAATTAAGAGAAGAACTTAAAGATAAGGGAAAAGAAACTCTTGACAGTGCTAAAGAAATGACGGTGGAAGACTATCAAAAATTAATTAGTGAAACAATTGATAGTATCAAAAAAACAGTTGATGAATTTGATGTTGATGAATTCAAGGAAAATTCTTTAGAAAAAATAAATGAATTAAAAGATAAATTTGATGATGTTGTAACTAAATTACAAGACAGCGACCAATATTCTAAGTTAAAAGATCAAGTTGATAATGTAATTGTCCAAGTAAATGATAAAATTAAAGATGTTAAAGAAAAAGTGAGCGAACAAGAATTTGATGATTTTTCTGATTTAGAAGACGAAATTAATGACATTGAAGATGATTTAAATGTCATTATTGATGATTTAAAAGACTAATGAAAAAAGCTACGATTTATGATGTTGCAAGAGAAGCTGGTGTTTCTCTTGCAACTGTATCTCGTGTTATTAATGGATCATCAGTTGTTCGTGAAAAAACTAAAGAAAAGGTTATGAAGGTCATTGATGAACTAAACTTCAAACCAAATCAAATTGCTCGTGGTCTTGCAACAAATAAAACAACAACAATTGCTGTTATCTTCCCACAATCATTATTTGCTCATGTAAAAGATATGATTGGTGGCATCGGTGATGCTGGTAGAACATTAGATTACAATATTACGATTTATACAACAGATGATATTGGAAATGGACCAATGGATGATGTTATGGAAAAAGTTATTCGTACAAGAGCAGATGGTGTCATTTTATTTAACAATGATAAAATTACTCAACAAATTGAACTTGTTAAAAAACATAGTATTCCTGCTGTTGTTATTGGAATGCAAGTAAGCGATGATTCCCTCGGATCTGTTTATGTCGATGCTCAAAAGATTACATACGATATCGTTAATAACTATTTAGAAAAAGGTAAGAACGATATTATTTTCGTCAGTCCTCAACAAAATCTTATTCGTACAGTTGATTTAATTGAAGGAATGAAAAAAGCTTATCAAGATCATCAACTCCCTTTTTATGAAGCAACACAAGTTATTGATACGTCAACTCACTATGAAGAAAGCTATACTCAATTTGTAGAACATTTTAGAAATCATAAACATGATTTAGTTTTCGCAAGTTATGATAAAGAAGGAGTAGCTGTTGTTAATGCGGCTATCGATAATAACATAAGTGTTCCTGATGATATGGAAGTTATGGCTATGATGGATACAAGCTATTCTCTCATTTGTAGACCATCATTATCAACAATTCATCTTCCAATTTATGATATGGGTGCTCTGGCTGTACGTTTGCTTACTAAGATTTTAAATCAAGAAGAATTAGAAACAAAAGAAGTATGTGTAGGGTATACAAATATTTATCGTAAATCAACTATTCAATAAACCACAAAAGTGGTTTATTTTTATATTAACTGTTAACGTTCAGCAAAAATGTCACCAAAAATGAAGAAGGGTTCTATTAGTGTG
>OLQI01000609.1_pt1 | contig 31851 bp, 23 predicted proteins | sample 1672171 | NCBI WGS metagenome assembly OLQI01 (sample SAMEA3136655, study PRJEB25190) | human gut metagenome
GACGCAACGAGGCCGGGGATGCTCCCCGGCCTCATCGAAAGGAATACCGACAGTACCGCTTGGCTGAAAGCCTACTAGCCCACCGCTCACACGATGTTCGTAGCAATACCTCACGAGACTGTTTACTTGGCGAAGATAGTCTTTATTCGTTCGTATTGCGATTTTTTTATCAACTGTCGGACAACGCCGATTGTACGCTCTTTTGTTCGGTTTGCGAACCCTCAGAAGCGTTTTTGTGCAGGTGAACAACCAAATCGTTGCCAATCGTCACCGCGTTGTCACGCCTCCGTTTCTGGTCGGCTACGCAAACTTCCCGGCCGCAAGGTCACGCCCGAGCAGATACCCGAACGTGAGGCAGTTGATGCCGTAGCTGTTGCCCGGTATAGCGAAGTTGTACGTGTTGGCGTACATATCGCCCACCATAGCGCCGACGTTGAACAAGCCGGGGATGGGCTGGTCGTTCTCGTCGCACACCTCCATGTCCTTGCTCGTTCGCAGACCGCCCATAACAGTCATGAACATCGCGTAGTTCTGCGCCGCGTAGAAGGGGCCCGCCTCGTCTATCTTCACGAGGAAGTCGGGATTCTTGTAGAAGTCCTCGTCCACGCCCTTGTCGCACAGCTCGTTGTAGCGCGCGACCACCTCTTTGAGCTTCGCAGCGTCCAAGCCCAACTGCTTAGCCAGATCGTCCAACGTGTCGGCCTTGAAGTACGCTCCCGTCTCCACACCTGCGTCCCACATGGCCACCAACTCGTCGGGAGTAAGCGGGGGCAAGGTGTAATCCATGCCGAACGAATACCACTCGTGCCCCTTGTCCAGGATGGCTTGCGGATAATTCGCCGTCCAGATGCCATACGCTACGTTGCCCGGCTGAGACAACAGGTGATTCGAGCTGTAAGGCGCCGAAATATCCTCGCGCTGGTAACGCTCGGTGTTCATGTTCACATTCAAACCCATGTGGAAGCCGCACGGCTCGTGGCTGCCGCCCCAGGCGCCCTGCATCATGGGCGCGTTCGGATACGCATGCTGCCACGCCGCACCAACCCACAGGCCCATCTTCTGACCGTCGCCGCCGTAGATGCCGGTGAGGTTGAAGCTGGTGTTGTAGTCGATCTCTCCCTGCTCGTAACCCACTAGCGGCAGCACCATCGGGCAGTACGCGGCCAGCATCTCCTTGTCGTTGGAGAAGTCGCCCGTGGCCAGCACCACAGCCTGCTTCGCGACGAACTTCACATAGCTGCCGTCGGCCATCTTCGAAGCGATAACGCCCGTCACGCGGCCCTTGTTGTCGTCCTCCCGGATGAGCTGCTCGGCCTTCGTGTCGTAGATAATCTCCACGCCCAGCTTCTGCGCCTTTGCTTCGAGCGCCTCCACGGCGCCCTGCTGGCCCGTCGACACCATGGCGCTGTTGCCCTCGGTGGAGAAGGCGTGCGCGTAGTTCGGCCCCAGGTCGAACGTGTTGTCGCGCTCCATGATGACCTGCAGGCCGCTCTCGCGGGCGATGTCGATCATCCAGTTCATAGCCTCTTCGGACTCGTTATAGCCGCGCATCCACTTCTGCTGGTCGACGGCGAACGAGGCGGCACGCATCTCGTGATAGTAGAACGGCACTGGATCGAACGGCTCGATGCCCAGCTCTTCCATCACCTTCGAGTTCTTCGCGTAGTTCGAGCCGCCGCGAGAGATAGGAGCGCTGGCCGCCGAGAACAGCGTCACCTTCGCGCCCTGCTCGGCCGCCGACACAGCCGTGGTGAAGCCGGACATGCCGCCGCCCACCACGATGATGTCGTTCTCCACCGTCTCGGTGATCTGATCATCGGGAACGGGCTCAGGCGGAATCATGAACGACCACTTCGGCATGCCGTCGGTCAGCTTGAGCACCGCGTCGGACGAGTTGATCGCGCCGTCCATTGCGGGCGATGCAGCCTTCGCCTCGTCGGTCGCGCCGCCGCTGGGCGTGCAGCCCACGATGCCCGCTGCCGCTGCTCCGGCCGCACCCACCGCTCCGAACTTCAGAAAATCACGACGCGAGAATCTTTGTTGCTTTCCCATGATGTGCTCCCTCCTGGTTAGATACCTGCCCCTTGCAGGCATCCCCATCTTACGTACCGAGCCGCATCGCAAGAAAGCAGCTTCGAGTTGCCCACCCGCAACTGTTTTCTGCTTGCGCTCCGATCATGATCGGAGGTATCAAGAAGGCGTCGGCATGCGCTATGCTGGGAGCCGACACGAAACGGCTTCTGGGAGGGGACCGTGGATATTCGGCAACTGGATTACTTCATCGTCGTGGCACAGCTGGGGAGTTTCACCAAGGCGGCCGACGAGCTTTTTCTGTCGCGCCAGGCGCTCAGCAAGGCCGTGCACAACCTTGAGCACGAACTGGGGCAACCGCTACTGGCGAATCGCGACAACCATCTGGAGCTGACGGATGCCGGGCGCACGCTGCTCGACGATGCCGCTCCGGTTGTGGAAGCTTTCAAACAGCTGGAGCGCCGCCACGTCGGCTGCGTCGGCGCCCCTGCGCTGCGCCGAACGCTTTCGGTGGCCATGGCGCACGGCACGGCGCTCTCCATGCCTGATCGAGCCATCGACGCATTTCGGGAAGAGCATCCCGACATCGTGTTGTCGGTGGAGGAGGTGACCACGGAAACAGCCATCGACATGGTGCGCACGGGCGAATCCGACATCAGCCTCGTGGGATCGGCTCCGCAGTACCTCGAGGAATTCGACCCCATGCTGGTGGTGGAGACGGGCGTGTACGCGTTCGTCCCCGAAGACAACCCGCTCTCCGCGCGCAAAGAGCTGGAGCTGAGCGACCTCGACGGGCAGCCGTTCGTGACGTTCGGCAAGCGAAACCACCTGCACCGCTACTTCGTCGAGGCGTGCGAGGCGGCAGGCGCGCATCCAGATATCCTCATGACCACGTCCGACGCCGAACTACTCGTCCGAAGCGCCACGCAACAGCATGCGCTGTATTTCGGGTTTCCACCCCACGTGCTCAACGACCCGAAGGAGGGGTGCGCACTCGTGCGCATCGCCGTGCCGCATGCCAGTGCGTTCGGTACCTACGGCATAAAACGCAAAGGAGCGCCACTCTCGTCGTCGGCACGGCTTTTCTGGCAGTACCTGGGTTCGCTGTAAACGAAAAAACGCCCCCGCATGGGGGGGGGGGGCGGCGATAGCTCGGAGACGCTTGCGGCCTATTCCGCAGCAGCCAGCGGGGACGGCACGGAGTACACGCGCGCGGCGTTCTCCTGATCGAGGTCGTACAAGGCCTTCGCATCGGAGCCGAACAGCTTCATGCGGGTGATCATCTTGTCGGCGTTGTCCTCTTCCTCCTGCTGCTCCTCGATGAACCAGTCGAGGAACTTCATGGTGCGGTAGTCCTTCACCTCGGCAGCGGCGGCGTAGATGTCGTTGATGAGGCTGGTCACGTACTTCTCGTGCTCGAGCGCGGCCTCCAACGGCTCCAGGAACGTGGTGAATTCCTTGTCGGGCTGATCGATGGCCAGCAGCTTCACCTTGCAACCGTTCTCGTGCAGGTAGTTGCGGAAGATAAGAGCATGGTCGCGTTCTTCCTTGGCCTGGATCTCGTACCAGTTGGCAAAGCCCTCGAGACCCTCCTCCTCGTAGTAGTCGGCGAAGGACAGATACAGATACGAAGAGTACAGCTCCTTGTTGATCTGATCGTTCAGCAATTCGTACACGCGTGCGTCCATGAGCATCTCCTTCTTGGGTCGTACGGGGGTGCAAACAGGTTGGGCACCCCGTTTCATCTGCGTATATGATAAACCTCATAAGGCTTTCCGACGAGGTTCGCGCGCACGCTCGCGCCAAATCAACACAGCGGCCAACCGGATGCCAGATGCTTATTCGACCTCTTCGGCCAAGTCGAGCAGCTCGCCCTCTTCGCTCGCCCTCCGCGCGGGTTCGCCCGCCGCATGGAGCCGCCCTATGGCCGCCACCACCTCGCTCAGCACTACAGCCACGATGTAGATCGACAGGACGCTCGACCACAGCAACTGGGCGTGAGCGCCGAACAGCTGAAATACGGTCATGCCGACCGCCACGCTGGCCGCACAGCTTGCGCAAAACGCAGCGAACACTTTGGAGAATCCCACGTCGGAACTCTTCGCCATCCACAACAGAACCACGAGGCCCAGCACATTCATCAACGCCACGCCCAAATAGGAGATGGTAGAGAACAGCATCAGCCCCGACAAGGCGCCGGTAGCGTTGGCGATCGGGCACACAAGCATGAGAGCCGCTGCAACGGGAAGCGCTATACGGTAGAACGCTTGAAGAATGCCGCCTCGCGCGCGGTACGCGTGCGCAACTACCCACCATACCACTATGGCTAGCAGCAGATACGCCATCGGCTTGTACGCGACGTCCCCGGACTCGACACCGATCCGATCGGACCATAGCGTCAAACCGATCGTGAAGAAGTTGAACATGAGGCCGGCAACCGCCGCCCATCCCTTCTGCATGACTTCGCGCATGGTTTCGAGCGGCTTTACCGCGACGACGCTGCGCAAGCCGGCCTTGATTTCGTCGGCCTGCACGATCTGGCTCGCCAGCAAGGGCAGCGCCCCGCACGATACCAAGACGAGCATTCCAAGGCAGAACAGAAACGGCGTGCCGGCATGCGACACCACGAACCACCAGCACGAGGCCGCCAGGAATGCCAGCATCGTGTTGAGCAGTGCCCCTTGGTAGGAAAACAGACGATAGTAGCGACCCCATTGACGCAGCAGGCAGGTCAGGCCGAAGCCCAGGAACAAACCAGCACCCGCAGCGCTCACCGGAGTAGGCAAAACCTGGTAGAGCAGCGCGCACAACACGCCCGCGATCGATGCGAGCAACCCTACGCCGATGGACCAGCGTCGCTTCTCGCCGTCGTGCGCCGAGACGAACACGACGACACACAACGCCACCACGCCCGCAAGGAAAGAATGGATGAACAGATCCGCCGCCCCTTCGAGCGCATAGGCGCCCAGCAGCAGATTGTCGGCATGCAGGCATAGCGCGAATCCGGCAAGAACGCAGGACAGCGCCAAGCCCATGGGCGACCACTCGCGAGCATATTTCGTGATACCGTTGATCAGATTACCTTTCCATGAAGCGATCTATTATAGTGCAAAAGCACGTAAACGCAGGTAACAGATACCAGATCGGCCGCGTGAGAAGTCCTTGATCCCAGCGTTGCGCAGCGGAAACGCTCGGCAGCCCGCAAACGCACGCGCGCCGCCCCGGAGGAGCGGCGCGCGGAACATCAGGCTGGGCGATGCCCGTTACAACATGGGCACCACCATGGTCAGCGGCAGGGCCGCGACCACCACCAGGTAGCGCAGCAGGAAGCCGCCCACCAGCACGCCCGCGTCGGACGCGGCGCTGATCCAGTGAGCTTTGCGGCTCTCCTCGAACTCCTTCGGGCTGAAGAACAGAAGCCACGTCTCCAGCGCTGTGGGCAGCACGAGGCCGATGAGCACGAGCCCGATCCAGAACAGCGGCGCGTATCCGCCGACCAGCAGCGACATCACCGAGTTCCAGCCGGCCGTGGAATTCGTGCACGTGATGAACATGAGCGCAGCGATCAGCACAAGCTCGATGACGGGCAGGCAGAAGTGGAACTTCTTGAGCACGCCCACGCGGTTGAACTCGTCAGCGTGCCTGAAGATGCCGATGAGCAGCACCGACGCCGCACCGGTGGACATGGCCGACACGAGGAACAGGATGGGCAGCAGCGCGTTGTTCCACAGCGGGAACGTCTTGCACACGCCCAGCAGGGCGCCCGTGTACATGGCCACGGCCACGCCGAACACCACGCCGGCGATATCGAGCCACACCGGCACGCGCTTCTTCATGAAGTCGAGGACCACCACGACCAGCGATATCACCGTGAAGCCGCCGAGGAACACGACGCCCCAGGTCATGACCGATCCGAAGTTCGTCAGCAGCAGGGCGAAGCGCAGCGGGTTCATGAGGCCCGCCTTCGCATCGAACATCAGCAAGCACAGGCCGATGATCACCACGATAGGCGCCACCAGATGCCCGATCTTGCGCATCGACACGGCCTCGGGATGTCGCCACCCCAGAAAAGCCGAGGTCACGAACGCGCCGCCGCCGAGACCGGCGAGGAACAGATACCATGCGATGATGGCACCCCAAATAGGTTCAAACGTCATCGTTCATCACCTCACGTAAAATACTTTGGACTTGGTCAGGTCGCCCGCGATAGGCTGCGCGTTCGTCGCGACGATCTCCTTCGAGATGTCGCTGTCCGGGTCGTCCAGATCGCCGAACATACGCGCCCCCGTCAGGCAAGCCTCCACGCACGAGCACATCTTCGTGCCCGTCGTCTCGGCCGACACCGTGCAGAAGCGGCACTTGTCCACCGCGCCCGTCTCCTCGTTGCGCACGCGCACCTGGTAGGGGCACGCCGCCATGCAGTACAAACAGCCGATGCAGCGGCCGTGGTCCACGCCCACGATGCCGTCCGCGCCGATATAGGCGGCGCCGGTGGGGCACACCGCCACGCAGGGGGCGTCCTCGCAGTGCATGCACTGCAAAGGCACCGTCTCCACGCGCACGTTGGGATACGTTCCCACCTCGTGCTCCTCGTAACGGATGAAGTCCTCGGTGGGCAACAGGTTGTTCTGGCGCTGGCAGGCCACGCGGCAGGCGTAGCAGCCGATGCACTTCTTCGTGTTGATGAGCATTCCGTAGCGAGCCATTACGCACCTGCCTTCTTAACGTTGACGACCGTCTCCTGCGTGCAGGCCGACCCGTAGCCCGGCTCCATGCGGAAGGGAACGTAGTCCATCTGGCGCAGGCCCACCTCGTAGGCGGTGTGCTGGTCGGGCGACGAGCAACCGTAGTGGCTGGGCATGTACAACGCCGTCGGGTTGATGCGCTGCGTGACCTTCACGCGCACGCGACCCGTGTGCTGGCCGTTGGACACCTCCACCTCGTCGCCGTCGGCGATGCCGCGGCGGGCAGCCGTGTCGGCGTTCATCCACACGCGCGTGAGGTCGTAGTCCTTCGTGATCTGCATGAGGTCCTCGATGTTGGCCGTCTGGGTGTGGCTGTGGATGGCCTGCTTGCCGCCGATCAAGCGCAGCTCGTCGCCCATGGGCATGACAGCCGGTTCGACCCACACCGGATAGGGCGACAGCCCCGCCTTCTCGCACGCCTCGCTGGCGAACTGCACCTTCTCGGTGGGCGTCTTCCACTTCGGCGTGGAGCCGTAGGAGAACTCCTTTTCGGGGAAGTGCGCCGTGCCCGTCTTCTTCAGCGCTTCCAGCGACAGCCCCACGGTTTGGAGCTGAGCGTCGGCCAGCTCGTCCACGCTGAACTGGAAGTACTCGCCCACGCCGCACGCCTCGGCCAGCTCGGAGAAGATCTGGTCCACCGGACGCGTGTTGGGATGCACCTTCTCCAGCACCTGGTCGCGCAGCGCGACAGCCGGCACCTTGCCACCGATGAACTCCGGCAGCTCGAGGCGCTCGAGGTAGCTGGTATCGGGCAGCACGTAGTCGGCCAGCAGGGCCGTTTCGGACATCTGCACGTCCACGACCACCATGAGGTCCAGCTGCGACAGCGCGTCAGCCAAGTACGCCGTGTTCGAATAACCGGCGGCCATGTTCGAGTTGTAGAAGAACATGCCCTTGATGTCGCCGTTCTTGGCCTGCTCGGCGGCGAAGAGGTTCGTGCCCATGCTGGTCAGCGCCAGCGGGTACTCCTCGGTGCCGGCGATCTTGGCCTCGGGCTTCGGCACGCTGGGGAACTTCTCCTTGTCCACATCGCCCGCAGACACGCTGGGCGTGAAGATGGCGCCGCCCTCCTGGTTCCAGCAGCCCAGCAGCGTGTTGAACAGGCATACTGCGCGCGCCGTCTCGCCGGAGTTCGCGTACGAGCAGCCGAACGCGCCGCGCCAGCTGGGCTCGATGGACGCCGCGGGGGCCGCTTCGGCGAACTCCACAGCCAAACGCGCCATAGTGGTTGCGGGGATGCCGGTGATCTTCTCGGCCCATTCGGGCGTGCAGTCGGCCAGCGACGCGGCCCAATCCTCGAAACCCACCGCGTTATCGGCCACATACTGCTTGTCGTACAGGCCGCGCGTCACCAGCACGTTCGACATGGCCAGCAGGAAGGCCAGGTCGGTACCGGGGTTGATAGGCACCCATTCGTCGGCGAACGCGATGGAGTTGTTGCAGCGCGGATCCACCAGCACGATATGCGCGCCGTTTTCGTGGGCGCGCTGCAGCTCTGCCACCGAGCTGGGGCGAATGGCGTCGGCGTAGCTGCGGCCGATGAACATCGTCATCTTGGAGTTCTCCATGTCGGACGCATAGCTGGCCGCGCCGATGGCCTGGGTGAAGCCGCTTTCCTTCGACAGATTGCAGGCAGCGCCGTGCGTGTACACGTTCGCCGAGCCCAGCGCGTTCATGAAGCGCTTCGTGTAGTACTTGCCCGACGGACGCGGATCCTGCACCATGGCAAGCGCCTGCGGCCCCTTGTCGGCGATGATGGCCTTCACCTTCTCGGCGATCTCGCTGTAGGCCTGATCCCACGAGATGGCCTCGAATGCGCCCTTGTCGTTCTTCTTGAGCGGATCGGTGAGGCGGTCCTTCGAATAGGCGATCTGGGAATAGCCGTAGCCACGGGCGCAGAGCTTGCCCTGGGCGTACGGATGGTCCTCGTCGCCGATAAGCTTCGTCAGGCGCCCGTCGACGACGTACGCCGTGAAACCGCATTTGCTCGAGCAGGCGTTGCACAGCGAATGGACGGTCTTGGTTTCTCCCCCTTGGGCCCCGTCATCAGCGTGCGCCTGCTCCCAAGCGTCGAAGCTCACATAGCCGGCCGCCGCCGTGAGCGCGACCGCTCCGGCGCTGCCAGCCAGGAAGCTCCGCCTGGTTATAGCGTGTTCTGACATAGCTGCTTCCTCTCTTATATGCATGCGTGTAAACGATTGCGTTCGGCACGCGCATCCGCGTCGACCCCTTGCTCGCCAGCACCCGACGTCAACGCCAGATGCTCCCGCATGCCCACGAGCACGTCGACCAGCCCGATGTAGAACCGGGCGTCGTCGGCAAGCTCCAGCAGGCGCATGCGATACGCGGTGAGCCACGAGAACCGCTCCAAAACGAATTGGCGGGCGGCATCTCGCATCCCCGACCGCAGCAGCACGGCTGCAAGGTCGAGCTCGAGCGCAAGATGATCCGGGCACGCCGAAAATTCCGGCGGCACCCGCATGCCCATGCGCTCCACGAGATCGCGCATATAGCGCGCCGAATCTCCCTGGTACATGCCCTCGGCTTTCGAGAACGGAGACGGCAGCGACCCGTTCGACCACGTCGTGTACAACGACTCTGCCGGCACTGCCGATTCCGGCAGCCCTCCCGTGAAGTGGCGTGCGGCGAACAGCCGCTTCTCGTCGTACGTCGGCGGCGTGAACAGCGCCTTCACCTCGCCGGCGGAAAGGAACTCCTGAAGCGGGCAGCGGCTGCGGACGCGGGCTATCGGGCTGGTCGGCTCGCCGAGCGCGTCGTCGTCCTGCAAGCCGCGCCGAGCGGCGTCAAGAAAATCCGACCAGAGCGGGCCGTCTACCAGCTGCTTCCACTCGTCTTGCCCGACGGGCGCGAAACACATCGACAGCACCGTGAACATCTCGTCGTATTCCATGGCTTTTGCCTCCTTTCCGCATCTCTTCGGATCGGCCGCGCTTTCAGCGGGCCGAAACCGGACATGTCCAGCGATCACGCCTACGCTTGCACGAGGGTCGTCGTCCTCACGACGCCCTGGTCGATGACCTTCTGCGCGATATCCTCCCAATCGATGAACTTGATGGCGCCGTTCGGGCACTGCTCGGCGCAGCGTCCGCACGAAATGCACTTCGTGGATACGCCGGTCTCGCTGTCGACGCGCGGCATGTTCCACGGGCACGCCTGGCTGCACATGCCGCAGCCGATGCACTTCTTCGTGTCCACCGTGCGCGCACCGGACTCTTCGTCGGCGTAGATCGCGTGGACCGGGCAGTAGTTCATGCATGCCGGGTCGGCGCACTGCTTGCAGTGCTCGACAGTGAACTCGCAGTTATCGTAGATGCCGTCCTTGGTATCGACGCTGGCACCGAAGTTGTAGTTCGGCCACACGCGCACGCGGGCTATGTGCTGGCACACGCGACCGTCGTTCTTCAGCGTGCACATCATCTCGCATCGCTGGCAGCCCGAGCAGCGGGCACGGTCGGTCACGATCATCTTCGTGGGCGTGGTGCGTATCTCGATGCGCCCCGAAGCGATCGAGGCCGACGTGACGCCCCACGACGCCAGCACGCCGCCGACCACGAGGCCGGCAACGCCGCAGCCGGCCATTGCCAGCACCGTGCGGCGCGTAAAGGTTTTCTGCTTGGGCTCCTCTTCGGGCCCGGCGCTCTGAGGCGCGGGCGCGGATGCGTTCGTCTCCGGCGCAGCGGCCGGGAAGCTCGTATCCTCGGAGGTGTTCTGGTTCAGATTGGAATCTGACATAGCCTAGTGCTCCCTCCCTCACATAGGTACGGTGAGTGTCGTTTTCCTCGTCCCGTCGTCGCGCGAGTGTTCGATGCCCCTTTTAGGGGAACCGCCCCGAATGGAACGTTCGCGGCGACGGCTTGCGCTCGATATCGCTCCGCGCGCAGCCCCACACAACGCACGAAAGTATAGGATGGCCCCGTGCACGGCCCCTCCCCTCTTTGAGGTACTTTTTACCGCTGATCGGCTAGTTCCTCAAAATACCCTCAAAGAGGGGATGCCTCGTCCGCCTCTGTCGGCATACTGGCGAACGACGATTGTTGTCAGCGCTCGCATCGCCCACGCAGGTTCCCACACAACACCGAACCTCAGTAATCTATCCAAGATTTGGAGATGCAACATGGCTGACGAAACATCGTATGGATGGGCCGGTAAGATCCTCCGCGTCAATCTGAGCACGGGCTCGATCACGACGCAGCCGACCGACCCCTACAAGGAGTACATCGGCGGCATGGGCTTGGCCAACAAGATCATGTACGACGAAGTGCCCGCCGGCACCGACCCCTTCTCCCCCGAGAACAAGCTCATCTTCGCCGTAGGACCGCTGACGGCTTCCGGCGTGCCCCTGGCCGGCCGCACCACCATCTGCTCGCTGTCCACGTTCACGAAGGACCACCTAGTGGTGGACGCCCACTGCGGCGGCATGATCGGCGCGAAGATCAAGCTGGCCGGCTGGGACGCCGTGGTTCTGGAGGGTGCATCCGACCACCCCGTATACCTGAACATCGTCGACGACAAGGTGGAGATCAAGGACGCCGGCTTCGTGTGGGGCATGGGCACCCGTGAGACCACCGAGATGCTGTGCCGCAAGGAAGGCGTCGAGGCGTGCGTGGCCGCCATCGGCCCCGCCGGCGAGAACCTGCTTCCGTACGCGTGCATCATCAACGCGCGCAACCACTCCGCCGGCGCCGGCACGGGCTCGGTGATGGGATCGAAGAACGTCAAGGCGCTGGTGGTGCAGGGCAACGGCAGCGTGAACGTGAAGGACCCGCAAGCCGTAGCCGACCTGTCCGACTACATGCTGCGCGAGGTCATCGGCTCCAACAACAACCACGTGGTTCCGCAGACGCAGCAGGAATGGGCCGAATTCTACGACAAGGGATCCCGCTGGTCCGCCCGTAGCGGTCTGACCTGGGGTATGGCCGAAGACGGACCCATCGACACGGGCGAGCCGAAGCCGGGCGAGCTGAACACGGTGGGCTATCGCTGCATGAAGTCGGTGTACGACCTGGGCGAGGTGGCCGAGAAGTACACCATCAAGATGGACGGCTGCCACGGCTGCCCCATCCACTGCTACTCCGACCTGCGCACCGAGCGCACCGGAGAACTGGGCGGCAAGACCACGTCGGGAAACACCTGCGCGGCCAACTTCCCGTTCAAGTACATGGAGGGCATCCTCAAGACGGGCATCGCCGAGGACAGCGAGTCGGGCATTGTATGGAACACGCTGATCGGCACCACCATTGACGAGCTGGGACTGTGGTGCAACTACGCGCAGCTGTGGCGCGACCTGGCGCACTGCATCAAGGCTGGCGTGTTCGACCGCGTACTTCCCGAAGAGGAGAAGGCGAAGTACGACTGGCAGCGCATCTACAACGACGACCCCACCATCATGGTGGAGCTGCTGAACGACATCGCCCAGAACGACTCCGAGATCGCCCACATCGCCTACGGCCCGTACCACTGGACCGAGCGCTGGGACGACAAGGGCTGGTTCGATCAGCAGCCCAGCCAGCTGATCAACTACCGCGGCTGGCCCGTGCACCACGCCATCGAGTGCTTCGGCCAGGTGGGCGGCGTGTACAACATGATGTTCAACCGCGACGACATGATCCACTCGGCCGTGAACTTCCAAGGCTGCGGCCTGCCCTTCGAGCTGAAGCAGGAAATCGCCGAAGAGGTGTGGGGCGGCAAGGACGCCATCGACCAGAACAAGAACTACACGCCCATGAACGAACGCAAGGCGAACTTCGCCTGGTGGAGCGTGGTCACCGACGTGCTGCACGACTCGCTGACGCTGTGCAACTGGACGTGGCCCATGACCATGAGCCCCACGAAGGCGCGCAACTACCGCGGCGACCTGGACCTGGAGGCCAAGTTCTTCAAGGCCGTCACCGGCGAGGACGTGACCACCGACGACCTGTACCAGGCCGGCGCCAGAATCATGACGCTGCAGCGCGCCAACACCGTGCGCGGCATGACGAAGGACGACGGCACCAGGGGCGAGAACGACATGCGCAACGTCCATGATGTGATGTGCGCCTGGACGTTCGATATCGACCCGGACAAAAAGCCTTTCACCGAGGGCACCATCAAGATGGACCGCGACGACTTCCAAACCGCCCTGGGCATGGTGTACGACACATTCGGCTGGGATCACGAGAAGGGCTGCCCGACAGCCGCCTGCCTCGACCAGTACGGCATGGCCGACGTGAAGGAAGAGCTGGACAGCCTGGGTCTGCTGCCGTAGAGCAATCCTCCGCAGGGCCGCAACCCCTCTGCGGCTCTCGCCCCCTACGAGAACGCCCCGAATCCGGGGCGTTCTCTTTTCCGGCAGGAACCGGGGGCGCAGCAGGTTGTCATCCCGAACGCAGCGCGTCAGCGCGAAGTCGAAGGATCCCATGCAACGATAGCCACGGCGTTTTCCGCTGGCGCCGCGCGGGATCCTTCGACTCAGCTCCCTACGGTCGCTGCGCTCAGGATGACGGGGCTCTACGCATTCGCCATCTTCAACTCCACTCTCGTGGATCTCAAAGAACAGTGCTCGCAGATCATGCAGGGGACGCTCAGGGAGTTGCAGGGGACGACTGCGTCAAGCTCTTCGAGGGAGGCCCCTTGGCGAACGAGATAATCGCCGATGAGGGCGCGGACGGCCTCGATGGCGAAATGGAGCGTGTACACCTTGTCCACGGGAACCCCGTCGAGCGCCGTCTTCACGTCGTCGGTCGTGATGGCCAGCGCCTCGTCGAACGTGCATCCTTCGAGCATGGAGCACACCACGCTGGCGCACCCCGTGACGGCCAGGCAGCCGCGCGTTTTGAAGCCGGCGCGCACGAACGTCCGCGTGTCGGGGTCGATCACGGCGAACAGGCGCAGCGCCACCTCTCCGCGCTTCGACTTGCCCACCATGCTCTGGGCGTTGAACCCTTCGGGGGCGCCGCCGTTGCGGAAGTTCGCAACCACGGACAGCAGCGTGTCGGAGTAGCCCGTCACGCCGTCCTCGATCTCGGTTTGGTACACGTCGGCCGTGCGCAGCACATGGCGATCCTGCACCTCGCGGTACACGTTGCGAGCTTCGTCTTCCATGGAAAACCTCTCTTTCTAGCAAGATCCTGCAACTCCGCGCCTGCAGCGCTTCGCTCAGGACGACTAATGCAAGTACGCCGAACGGGCGCGATAGCGTTTACAGAAACATGTCGCGCTCGACGGAGTTCCACTCTGCGAGCGACTTGGCGTAGGCGGGCGTCAGGTACTCGGTGGAGAAGTAGTACACGTCGCCGTTCGACGCAGCGACGGTATCGAGGTCCGGATAGGCGCCGCTGTCGCGCACGGTGCGCCACAACTCGTCGATTTCATCGGCCGACAGGTTGAACGGCTCGTTGGACAGCGACGACGCCTCCATGGGGCGCGGGTACTTCCGCGATTCGTCGCGCACGCACTCCACGAACGTGAGCACGCGATCGTCCTCGCTGGCGAGGAACGACCACCGCGCGTACGCATCGGTCATGCGCTCGGTGGAGTACAGGTAGTAGCTGTGCTTGCCGACGAGCGCAACGATATCGTCGCAGGGAACGCACGGAGGATCGGCCAGGGTTTCGGCATCCTGTGCGCTATCGCGCCGCTCGGGATCCTTCGACTCCGCGCCTTCGGCGCTGCGCTCAGGATGACGGAGCTCCTCTGAGGCTTCGGAGCTGCGCTCGGGCTGGCGGGGCTCTTCTGCGCCCTTCGCCGTCGCAGCGCCTTCCGACTCGGGCTCCTCCTCCGTGCGCAGAATGCGGGGAACGCCCACCGCACGGGTCGCCGTGCGAACGGGGGTCGCGGAAGCCGCAACGACGCGCGCGTCGCGCTCAGCCCTGCGATCCTCAAGGTACTCGTACACGAACATCTCCCAGTCTTCGGCCGAGAAATGCGCCGGTACGAGGCCCGCCTTCAACCACTGCGACGGCTGAACAAGCTTGGCATCCGCAGACTGCGCGCGCACGTCATCGAATACCGCCGTCAGAAACAGACGCTCGACCTCTTCGTCGCTCAATTGCGCCTCGGCAGCTTCCCCCTCGCGACTATCGGCAGCCGTTTCGGCAACACGCTCCCATGCGGGCATCGCTATAGGCGCGCTGACGCTTTCCGCTTCGTCGGGAACCTTCAAACCGAGCGATTCGATATCTTCTCCTTGTTCAGCCATAGCCCGGATCACTTCGTCTCGAATTCGCTGAGCTTCTAAGTCAACCACCGCATCGCTCCTTTCCCCTGCGTTGTTTTTCGTATGGTATGATGACCCACGGCGCGCATCCGCCATCCCCTCTTTGAGGATAAATCGAGGTGAATGGAGGACGCGTCCGCGTCGACTACGTACCAAGCACGGGGAGGGAGTGTACGGTTGGGCGCACGCACGACAACAGCACCGACTCCAACAGGCGCCGAGCAAAACCAGGCCCGCAACGGACTCGAGGGGGCGGCACATCGCTTCGCGCCGCTCTGGCCGCTTATCCTTGGTCTGGCTTTCGGGCGGGCCGGACTGATCGTCGCCAGCTATGGAAGCTACACCAGCACCGACGAAGGTATTTTCACCGACGGCGCCATGCTGGTGGCATTAGTCGTCTTGGCTTTGTTCCTGGTCTTCATCGTCCTCAGCAAACGAACGATCAGCAAGCACGTCACCAACGTGATCATGCGCACATGCGTCGCACTGGAAGCGTTTGTGCTGATGGCTCTCGCCGTATTCGACCTTTTCGGCATCGGCGACGAAATCGAGCGCTTCGCGCTGAGCTCGCTGTGCACCCTCGTGTCGTCAGGCGCCATCTATTATTGGCTGCGCCGCGCCCGCGGAACGAGCACGACCACGGCTGCCGTCTTCGTGTTCGCCGCGCTCATCATCAGCGAAGTGGAGATTTATCTGTGCACGCTGCTGCCCGTATTCGCGGGAAACTTCGTTGCCGCCGCGCTCGTGCTGCTGCAATATCCCTGCATAATATGGGCGCGCAGGCAACGCCAACCGCATGACATCGTCTCGCCAACGCAGGCCAACGATTACTTCGGATTCTCAAAAACCATGTTGCAAAGCAAGCAGTTCCTCACTGCCACTGCACTGGGCATCGGATGCCTTTCTATCGTAATCGGCTTGCTGCGCGGCTACCCCGACGGCACCTCTATCGCGTTCACGCCCGCTACGCGCATCGCGTACGCTGCGCTGACCATCGGCGTGAGCGCCGCGTTGATCGTATTGGTGCTGAAGCGGCGAGAACGCGTCATGACCGTAGGGATTTTCGTGATCATGGAGCTGCTGGCCTGCTTCGCGCTGATCGCCTATGCCGGATTTCCCGACATGCTGGACATAGGAGCGGTATTCACCACCACGCTCAACGCGCTCATGGTGGGATTCACCTGGTACGTCATCATCGCGTTCATGAGCTACGGATGGCGCGACCCGTACTATTACGCCATCGCAGGATGGCTGGTGTGGCTAGGCTGCCGCGCCGTAGCGCGTATCGCGTTGCTGGCGGCTCACGAGCTGTTCTCCAACGACATGCTCATGAGCGCCGCGATGGGTACCATGGTGGTCCTCTCCACGCAAGTGGTGTTCGTGCAATTCCTCAATATCACGCGTCGCAACGCCGAGGAACAGGAGGAGCAGAGCGCACGACGACAGAGCATGCTCAAGATCATGGGACTCGACGAACACGAAAGCCTTGCGGACATGCGACAGGCCTCCATGAAGCACAACGCCGAAGAGATGGGCAAGCAGTTCCTGTTGTCCGATCGGGAGATCGAGGTGATGGCGCTGTATGCGCTCGGCTACACGCAGAAGCGCGTGGCCGAAGAGCTGTTCATCACGCAGGGCACGACGCATGCCCACATCAAGCGAATCTACGCTAAAACCGGCTTGCACTCCCGTCAGGAGATCCTCGACTATCTTGAACAGTACGCGTCGTAGAATAGGATGCCGGCGCTCGCCGCGCATACGGCATGCGTCGGCAGACGAAGAGACGAAAGAAGACCCTGGGGGAACGGGATGCCGAATCTCATCGACATAGCGCAACGCCTGGCCGAGCGACCGATGGTGGCGCTGCTGCATGAAGAGCGCTGTCTGCCGGAGCGCGATCTGGGCTCCACCTGCACGCGCTGTGCCGAAGCGTGCCCGGTCGACGCGATCGCCGTCGGGTTGGAGCGCGATACGGAGGCGTCGCCCGCCGCCGCATACGGGTCCGTGGCGAAAAACGGCCCGGCCGGACCGCGCATCGACGATGACGCCTGCGTGCGCTGCGGCCGATGCGTCACGGCGTGCCCCACCGCCGCGCTTTTGGCGACAGCGCCGCTCGACGACGATGCGCTGCTGGAAGCGAGCGCGCGGGCGGGAGCCGCGGCGGCGAAGCGGGCGGCGGGTTTTGCGGTGGAAGAGGCCGAGGGTCAGGGAGATTCGATCGGGACGCGCGATGCGGAAGCCCAGGTCGAGGCTCCGCAAGCCGCAGTCGCTCCCGCTTGCGCTGGATTCGCGTGCGAGCGCGCCCTGCGCGCGGGTCGCATCGATGCCGAGCGCACGGTCGCCCTTCCCTGTCTGGCGTGGGTGGACGAGGCGCTCATCGTGCACATGGCGTGCGCGGGCGCGCAGCGCATCGCGTTGCTGACGGCTCCGTGCGCCTCGTGCGAGTACGCTGAAGCCGTCGTGGACCTTCCGAAAACGGTGCGTTCCGCCCAACGCATCCTCGACACGTGGCAGTTCGACGCCGCCGCGAGCATCGTCGAAACCGTCGACGATATAGCCGCGACAGAGGACGAGGACGCCGCAGGCGAAGTGTCGCGGCGCGGCCTGTTCTCGCAAGCGCGCTCGGCGCTGGCGGAGGCGGCCACCGATGCAGCGTCGGCGCAGATGGACGCGCTGACCGGCCGAAGCACCGCCGACGCTCCCGAGCCCGAGCCCGACCGCCGCCGCTGGCAGCTGCTGGACGACCTGCACGCCGCGGGCCTCCCGGCTGGCGATGCCGTCGTGCCGCGCGCGCTTGCACCGCGCGTGGACATCGATCCCGAGCGCTGCTCGGGCTGCGCGCTATGCGCGGGCTTCTGCCCCACGCAGGCGCTGCGCAAAGCCGGCAAAGCGCCAGGTGGGCGCACCCTGCTGGAATTCGATGCCGCGCTCTGCCGCGATTGCGGCACCTGTACCGAAACCTGTCGCTACGGCGCCATCTCCTGCGAGGAGACGCTCACCGTCTCCGAGCTGTTCGCGCTCGAGCCGCGCGCCATCGTCATACCCAAGCGCCGCGTGCTTCCCAGCCGCCGCTGACCGCGGACGATTCGCAACACCGCCCGCCTGCTACCATACCCCCTCATCAGAAAGGAACCGACGCCACGATGCTCCACTTCGACAGCGACTATATGGAGGGTGCCCATCCCGCTATCCTCGAACGCCTGGCCGCCACCAACTTCGACCAGACCTCCGGCTACGGCACCGACGAGGTGTGCGCCGCCGCCCGCGAGCGCATCCGCGAAGCGTGCGCGTGCCCGCACGCGAACGTGTACTTTCTGGTGGGAGGCACGCAGGCCAACGCCGCCGTGGCCGACCAGATCCTGCGGCCCTGGGAGGGCATCGTGTCGGCGACCACCGGCCACATCACCGCGCACGAAGCCGGCGCCGTGGAGGCGTGCGGGCGCAAGACGCTGCCGCTGCCGCACGTCGACGGCAAGCTGGTGGCCGCCGACGTGCGCGCGCTGTGCGAGGCGTACTGGGGCGACGAGAACCGCGAGCACATCGTGGCACCGGGCGCCGTGTACATCTCGCACCCCACCGAGTACGGCACCGTGTACTCGCTGGCCGAGCTGGAGGCGTTGGCGCAGGTGTGCCGCGACTTCGACATGAGGCTGTTCATGGACGGGGCGCGTCTGGGCTACGGCCTGGCCGCCGTGGGCGCCGACGTCACGCTGGCCGACATCGCACGCTTGTGCGACGCGTTCTACATCGGCGGCACAAAGGTGGGCGCGTTCTGCGGCGAGGCCGTGGTGTTCACGAAGCCGGGGCTGGACGACCACTTCTTCACGCTCATGAAGAAGCGCGGGGCGCTGCTGGCGAAGGGCCGCTTTCTGGGTTTGCAGTTCGACGTGCTGTTCGGCCAGGAGGACGGCGAGCTGCGCTACCAGCACATCGGGCGCCACGCCGTCGAGCTGGCGCAGCGCATCGCCGAGGGCTTCCGCGCGAAGGACTACGAGCTGGCCATCGACTCGCCGACGAACCAGCAGTTCGTCATCCTGGACGACGAGACGAAGGAGCGCCTGGCCGAACATGCGTCGTTCGGCTTCTGGGAGCGCACGCCCGACGGCCGCACCGTCGTCCGCTTCGCCACCAGCTGGGCCACCCGTCCCGAAAGCGTGAACGAGCTTCTGGCGCTGCTGTAACACGATAAAAGCCCCGGCTCGCTTTACGGCGAGCCGGGGCTTCGTTGCGTTCTTGGCGCGAGCGCTCGTGCTACGGCTGCGGCACGAGCGGCGGGAACTGGGGCAGCTTCGGGGTTCCCATGCGCAGGCTCAGCTGCACCTCGCAGGGCTTGCAGGCCTGGCTCAACTCCACGTCGCTTTGCACCGACATGTACATATACGTATCGACGGCATCCCAACCCGTGATGCGCATGAGCAGGCGCTGCATCTCCTTCGAGACGTTCATCAGAGCCTCGTCGAACTCCTGCGCGCTGGCGTTCACGTACCACTTGCCGTGCGGGCCGAACGTCTCCAGCACGGGCCAGTTCAGCTCGAAGTCCTTCACCAGCGACACCTTCACCGTGATCTCGGCCGCGATCTCGATGCCCGTGCCGCACAGCTCGGCATCGCCCATGGTGGCGTGCACGTCGCCCATTTGCAGCAGCGCGCCCGGCACGCGCACGGGGAAGTACATACGCGTGCCCTTCGTGATCAGCTTGTTGTCCAGGTTGCCGCCGTGCGCGCCCACGAAGCCGTCGATGACGTCCTCGCCGTCGGGCGCGGTGCCGATGACGCCGATCATCGGGTCGATGGGGAACTTCACGCCGTTGAAGTCGGCCATGCCGTCCTCGATGGGGATGATCTTGCTGCGGTAATCCGTCGTTTGGTACAGCGGTCCGCAGTGGTCGTCGGTGGCGATTACGCCATGGTCGGCCACTTGCACGTCGTAGATATCCACCACCAGCACGTCGCCCGGCTCGGCGCCCTCGATGTACACGGGGCCGGCCGCCGGGTTCGTGAACCCGTACGAGAAGTTGAGATCCTTCATGGTGACATCCTCGTTGGGGATGCGCCCGGCGAAGCAATCCTGCGTCTTGAACAGCAGCACCTCGCCCGGTTGCGCGGTCGCGCACGGCGCGTTGTCCTTGGAAAACGCCAGAACCTGATCGGTGATAACCTGCATGAAGTCCTCCTTCTACGACAGCCCCAGCCACGTGGCGAACTTCGGCACGTAGCCCATGACGAATATGATGATGATAAGCGCCGGAATGCCGAACTTCAGCCACAATTTCGACCAAGCCGGGAATTTCACGCCCTTGCCCGTGTCGGCCTCAGCCAGGAAGTTGTCCCAGCCCCAACCGCCCTTCGTCACGCAGAACAGCACGTAGAACAAGCTGCCCAGCGGCAGCAGGTTGTTCGACACGATGAAGTCCTCGATGGACTGGATGTCGCCGATAGCCGGAATCTGCACGCCAGCCAGCACGTTGAACCCGAGGGCGCACGGCAGGCTGAGCACGCACACGATGATGGCCGTGCGCGCGACGGCGGTCTTGCGCGTCCAACCCCACTTGTCCATCGACCAGCTGATGAGGTTCTCGAACACCGCGATGATGGTGGACAGCGCGGCGAAGCTCATGAACACGAAGAACAGCGCGCCCCACAGCTGCCCCAGCGGCATCTGGTTGAACACGCTGGGCAGCGTGACGAACACGAGCCCCGGCCCGCTGCCCGGCTCCACCGCGAACGCGAAGCACGCCGGGAAGATGATGAGGCCCGCCACGAGCGCCACCGCGGTGTCCAAGCCGCAGATGCGCAGCGCCTCGCCGGTGAGCGATCGCTCCTTGCCGATGTAGCTGCCGAAGATTTCCATGGCCGAGATGCCCAGCGACAGGGTGAAGAACGCCTGGCCCATGGCCGCGTATACCGCGTCGCCGAACGTGGCCCATTGCTCGGCCGTCGTCGCGCCCGCGAACAGCTTGCCGAAGTCGGGGATGAGGTAGAACTTGAGACCCTCCAAGCCGCCCGGCAGCGTGACCGCGCGCACCACGAGCACGGCCATGATGCCCAACAGGCAGATCATCATCACCTTCGTGATGCGCTCGACGCCCTTCTGCAACCCCAGGCTGCACACGAGGAAGCCCAGCACGATGACCACGAGCATCCAGCCCACCAACTCGGTGGGGTTCGCCAGCATGTCGTTGAACACGGCGCCGACGCCCGCGCTGTCCAGGCCGTTGAACGCGCCCGTGCCCATCTTCACCACGAACGACAGCATCCAGCCGCCCACCGTGGTGTAGAACATCATGAGCACCATGCACCCGATATAGCCCCACCACGAGAACCAGTGCCACTTCCGCGAAGGCTGCAGCGTATCGAACGCCAGCGCCGAGCTCTTCTGGCTGGCACGGCCCACGGCAAATTCCATGACCATGACGGGAAGGCCCAGGATGACGAGGAACACGAGGTACATGAGCACGAACGCCGCACCGCCGTACTCGCCCGTGATGTAGGGAAAGCGCCACACGTTGCCCAAGCCGATGGCGCACCCTGCGGAAATCAAGATGAAGCCCAGACGCGAGCCGAACCGCTCGCGCTTGACGACGTCTGATCCGACCTCGGCCGCTCTGCTCCCCCGCACGGCCTCACTCGTCGCTCCACCACTGTTTGGTTGGTTGGCCTCGGCCATGCCACACCCCTCCGAAAAAGTCTTGTACGATATTGCCCCCACGGCAAAACGTTGCAATTGTACAGCAAGAAGGTCGGCGGAGCGCGCACGTTGCCTGTCTTTTGCGCGTCCTTGCGGCTTCGCGCAGCAGGCTCTAAGATATGCCCCGAGGCGAGTCGACCGAAAGGGGTGCGCCATGAGGGAGTACGAGTACGTGAGCGTCGACTACAAGAAGCGTGAAGTAATCATGGTTGGATTCGGCATCTCGGAACACCGCGAGATCATCGATGATTACGCGGCGCGCGGCTACCGCTACGTCGGCTCCATCATCACCGAAGTCGACAGCAACGCCCGTATACGCAAAATCGACCTGGTCTTCGAGAAAGACGCGTAGGGGAGGCGCGCGCCCCGACAAGCCGGCTAGCGCTCAGCAGGGGGCGCGTCGGTGAGCATGGCTGCGGTCGACGGGTTCGGCGAGGACACGGCGGCGGGGACGGGCGGCGCGGCCTCTGCCGCTCGCTTCCGCCTGCCCGTCCATGCGGCCTCAACGCCAATAGCAGCGATACCCGCCCAGATGAGCGCGAAGCAGATGCCGTGCGCCATGGTGAACTGCTCGCCGAAGAAGGCCACCGCCAGCACGAGCGCGATGGTGGGGCTGACGTACTGGATGAAACCGATCACCGTGAGCGAGATGCGGTTGGCCGCCGCCGAAAACAACAGCAGCGGGATGGCCGTGAGCACGCCGCAGCCGGCGAGCAGCGCCATGTCGGCCACCGGGCCGGTGACGGCCATCGGGTCGGGCGTGGCGGGCACGAGCTGCCAGATCCACGGCGCGGCCGCGCCCACGATCAGGGCCACCGCGCCGACAAGCCCCGTGAGCAGCGACTCGAACGCCATGCCGGGCAGCGCCGGGTAGCCGCCCTTCTTCTTCACCGCGCCGTACACGCTGAACGTGAGCGCCAGCGCGAAGGCAATCCAGATGTCGCCGCCGTTCGCCACGATGAAGTACCCCACACCGAGTGCCGCCAGCACCGTGGCCACCGTCTGCATGGGCGTAAGCCGCTCCTTGAAGAACACCATCCCCAGCACGATGGTGAACAGCGGGCACAGGTAGTACCCGATGCTCGTCTGCAGCAGATGCCCGCTGTTGGCGGCCCAGATGTATACGCCCCAGTTGCACGAGACGATGAGCCCCGAAGCCAGAAACGTGCGCACCGCGCGCGGGTCGCGGAACAGGTAGAGAAAGCGCGTCCGCTTGACCAGCACGCACAGCGCCACCACCGCCGCGCACGACCACACCATGCGCCACGCCAGCACCTCGAACGCGGGAACCGCCGACAGCAGCTTCCAGTACACGGGCATGACGCCCCACAGAAGGTAGCATCCGAGACCCTGGAGGAACCCCGTGCGGTCGGTCCGCCGACCGTCCCCGTTCGCGCCTTCTCCTACGCCTTCGTCCAAACCTGCCGTAGCCACCTGCTCGCTCAAAACACGCTCCTTGCCCTCGATCGATCCGCAGCATTATACCCCCGCTCCTTCGCACCCGCCCACGCTTTTCAACCAGCGAGGACATTGGCAGGGCAGGATGCCCCTTGGTTGCGGAGGCGCGAGGATGCCGCTGCACTGCGAGGCCGCCGCGGTGCGAGTGCCCGACCTCACGCGCACCCGGTGTTCCAAGGATGCAGCAGCGCTGCGGGGCGCCGTGAAGCCGCAGCACCCCGCACTGGCAGGAACTTGCACCTCTGATGTTTCCCTCCGATAAGGAGCACAACATCAGCCACGGGAGATATAATCGTGAGTCTACGAATGGAGGACTGCATGCGGATCGTTCAAGCAGAAGACACCCGCTCAATTGAGCCGCTTCTCAACACCATCATCGAAGGCGACTGCCTTGAGAAGATCAAGGCCATCCCCGACGAATCGATAGACATGGTGCTCTGCGATCTGCCCTACGGGACCACCCAGAACAAATGGGACTCCATCATCAACCTCGATATCCTCTTCACCGAATACCGCAGGGTGATAAAGCCGCGCGGCGTGATAGCCCTGACGAGCAGCGGCCTTTTCACCGCCAAGCTCATGCTCCATGCAGCCGACCTGTACAAGTACAAGTTGGTCTGGATCAAGTCGAAGGCGACCAATTTCCTCAACGCGAAGAAGCAGCCTCTAAGGAAGTACGAGGATATCTGCATCTTCTACCAATCGCAGCCGACCTACCATCCCCAGATGTCCCAAGGCGAATCGTACGACAAGGGGGTACGCAAGAACCAGCTGACCGGAAGCTACGGCGACTTCGACCCCAAGCATGTGCAGAGCGACGGCAGCCGCTACCCAACGGACATCGTCTACTTCAAGACCGCCGAATCGGAAGGCCCCGTGTACCACCCCACGCAGAAGCCGGTTGAGCTGGGGAGGTACCTGATACGCACCTATACCGACCCGGGGGACGTCGTGCTGGACAACGCCTGCGGAAGCGGCTCTTTCTGCGTTGCCGCCTGCCTTGAGGGGCGCCGCTATATCGGCATAGAGAAGAACGAGGGCGTCGCCCGCTTCAAAAACGAGCCCATCGACTATATCGAAGTCTGCCGTCGGCGCCTCGAAGAAGCACGGTCCCGCATGGACGAGGAAAACGCGATCGCCTACCCGGCATCGTCGTGAGCAACGAGGGACGAGGTTGAGCCTATGAGCGCCCAGAGCGTCCATGACAACGAACGGTCATACGCCATCGAGCTTATCAGCGCCATCAACGACCACCTCCACGGCAAGGACATGCACATCAAGCGGGCCGGCGGGGAGTCGACCATCAACGAGCACGGCCGCGTCAAGTTCCCCGACGTCCTGCTCTTCTCAGATCGGCAACGCTCGACCATCCTCCAGGGCTGGGAGATAAAGTGCCCCGACGTCAAGATAGACGACGAGGAGTTCGTCGCCGACGCCCACCGCAAGGCGGACCTGCTGGGATGCAATTCATGCATCCTGTGGAACTTCCAGCACGCCGAGCTTCATGCGAAGACGAAAGGGGGCTCCTTCGAGATTCTCGAATCGTGGACCATCTCGGAGCACATTACCGACAGGGCGTCGATCAACGCGTTCCAAGGCGAATGGACGGCGTTCCTCCACTCCCTCGTCGACAAGATAGAGCTCTTCATAGCGTCGGGAAAAATCAAGCAGCGGGAACTGGGCGAGGTCATCACCGACTCCATCATGCCCAAGATCATCAACGAAAACAAAGATGCCGTGGCCAGCGCACTCAAGAGAAGGGCCGCAGTCGATGCCTTGGTAGACATCGATATCGGATCTTGGTGGCGCACCGTGGCGAAGGAGTACACCCTCGACGAGGTGGACGCCTATCGCGCCTATGCGAAAATGCTCCTGATCGGCTGGCTGAACAAACTCCTCTTCGCGAACCTCATCAAGATCTACTACCAGGACGCACGCGAGGTCGAAAGCATTACGGAGGGATGCACGGTTGAAGATGCCGCGCGATGCTTCGCCCTCATTGCAAGCCGCTGCGGGTTCTACCACATCTTCAGCAGTCCCCCGTACTGCGACTCGCTGCCCGACGCCACCCTGTCCGACCTCGTGCAGTTCAACGGCCTGCTTCAGATGTGCGACCTTGAGCAGCTTGACAGCCGTTATCGGCACCGGCTGCTTGAAGAGAGCATCTCCTCGGCCAAGCGGCAGATCTCCGGCCAGTACCCCACCCCCGAGCCCCTCGCCAAGCTCATGGCCGAGCTTGGCGTGAGAAACGCCACCGGCCACGCATGGGACTGCTGCTGCGGAACGGGAACGATTGGCAAGGCCCTCTGGGAAAGGAAGATGAAGCTGACCGAGCCGGTGATGGACGATGCAGCCGACCGGGCTTACCGCACAACCTGGTTGTCGGACATCCACGATTTTCCCCTTCAGGTGGCCACGCTCGCCCTTTCCCCGCGCGAGCATGTCGATTCCCCTCTTCTGGTCTTCCAGAAAAACGCGTTCGAAATCGAACCGGGGTCCATGGTCGAGTTCATCGACCCTTCCACGGGAGAAGAAGTCGGCAAAGCCGTGCCCCGCTTCGACACCATTGCGAGCAACCTCCCCTACGTCGACTTCAACACCAAGGAGATCGGACGGTATTCCCAGATCAGGGACGAGCTCAAACAGGAGGCGCAGGCTGCGGGCATCAAGCTTCATGACCGCAACGACCTGTACTGCTATTTCTGCCTCTACCTTGAGCGCTTGCTCAACGACGGAGGCGTGGCATGCCTGCTTACCTCGAACACGTGGCTCTTCTCGCAAGCGGGGGTCAGCTTCTTCGAGATGCTTGCACTGAAGTACCAGATCGAAGGGATATTCGTTAACGGGCAGGCGCGCTGGTTCCACAAGACGAAAGTCATGAACGCGCTGCTGGTGCTCAGGAAGAAGAAGCCGGGCGACGTCACCGGCAACGTGCGTATGGGGGTTGTCCACGCGAGCATCGGCGACCTCGGCGACCCGGCGAAACGATCCGCGATCGTGGAGAGCATCCTTTCAGGCAGCGACCGCAGCGCTCTCATAGCGCAGCATCGCTACTCCCTAGAGGACATCCGGCGCTTCCACGCATGGGGGATAACGCTGTACGCGCTCTGCTTCGGGGTATCGTCCCTGTCCCCGCTTACCGGGAAGCTTGTCCCCATCAGCTCTTTGTTCGAGGTTTTCCGCGGCGTCAAATCGGGGTACGACGGCGCCTTCTATTCGAACGACCCCTGCTTCGTCGACCCTCCCTTCTGCTTTCCGCTGATCAAGAACCTGCGCGGCACGCATTCGTACACCCTCGAGCCGAACCAGTACGTTCTCATCTGCGACAAGTCCAAAGAAGAGCTTGCGAGGGAGGGCTATCTCAAAACCCTCGGGCATATAAGAAGGCACGAAGCGGGCGTAACGAAATCGGCGAAGTCGAATGCCCCCTATTGGTACTCTCTGCCGACGTGCAAGAGCTTCCATTTCGCAACCATGATGAACCCGGGGGATCGCCTGTTCTTCGCGCAGGCGGGGAGAGACACCTGCTTCGCGAACCAGCGGCTCATCTGCCTTCGGGCCTTCTCCGACCATGCCGACCTTCCGCTCGCCCACGCCCTGCTCAACTCATGTACAGGCCTGCTGATGCTGGAGTCTTCCGGAGGGCCTATGGGGGACGGCGCCCCGGACAACCGGAAGGAGAGCCTGGCCGGCCTCTCAATGCTCGACCCCTCCCTGGTAACTGCCGAATCGAGGCAGGCGATCCTCGACGCTTTCGAGCCCCTGAAGAGAAGGGCCGTGAAGCCCCTTCAAGAAGAGCTTTACGAAGCCGACCGGGAGGCGTTCGACAAGGCGGTCCTCCAGGCATTCGAGCTGGAGGACCTGCACAACCAGATAAGGGACGCCCTGTCGACGATGGTCAAGGTGAGAACCGAGGGACTGTCCTGACGATAAGGCCACAACGAGGGCGCGAAGGCGTGAGGCTGCGCAGCTGCACCTACCCCCGCACTGTGTAGCGCTCCACCGCATCCTCATTGAGCGTGACGCCCAGCCCAGGGCCTTCGGGCGGGTAGACGCGGCCGTTCTCCATGCGAATGCGCTCGTTCACGAGGCTCGGAGCGGCGGGGTCGTCGAAGTCCATGAATTCGCAGGGGTAGCTGATGGTTTTCAGCGCGCAGCCTATGTGGACGAGGGTGGCCATCCCCAGGCTGCTCTCGGATTGGCTGCCGATCATCATGGGCCGGTGATACGCCTCGCACAGCGCCGCGATCTTGCGGCCGTAGGTGAAGCCGCTGCGGGGGATCTTGATCATCATGATGGACAGCGCGTCGATGTCTATCTGGTGAGCTATGTCGTGCAGCGTGAAGTTGCTCTCGTCGCCGGCGATGGGGATGTCGATGGCGTGGGCCAGGCGCACGCGGTCCTTCTCGTTCGTGGCGGCGATGGGCTCCTCGAAGTAGTCCAGCTCGCCGCGCAACGCATCGTGCACCTTCTTCGCGCCGAAGTACGTGTAGCTCTGGTTGCCGTCGATGTAGAGCCTCGTGTCGGACGTGACCGCGCGGCGCAACGCATGCACGCGGCGGATGTCGGCATCGGGGTCCAGCCCGCCCTTCACCTTGAAAGCCCGGTAGCCCTTCGCGTTCAGCTCGCGCGCCTGGTCCACCATGACCTCGTCGCTCGTGAGCCAGAGTATCCGGCTCGGCTCGATGCTGTCGCGGTAGCCACCCAGCAGCTTGTGGCAAGGCAGGCCGCACGCCTTGCCCATGATGTCCCACAGCGCCACGTCGATGCCGCCCTTGGCAGCCAGGTTCCCCTTGATGAAGGCCATGGCCTCGTGCACCTTCTCCACGTCGAAGGGGTCGAGGCCCGCAACCAACGGCGCCAACAGGTCGTTGATCACGTGCACCATGCCCACCTGCGTCTCGCCGTAGATGTTCTCGCGCGGGATGGCCTCAGCGATGCCTTCGACGCCCTCGTCCGTCATGACGCGCACGAGCACGTGCGCCTGGCTGGTCATGCGTCCGGTGGCCCACTCCATCGGATGAGGCAGGGGCAGGTCGACGGGGATAGCGCACACGCTCACAATCTTCATGGTCGGTCATCGCCTTTCAGGTTCTCATGCAGCTCCATGCTCCGGTGCTAGATTGTAGCACCGGTCTTTCTACGATCAACAGCACCAACTCGAAGCGGTTCCCACAACCTACACACCGGATTCCAGATCAACGTCCACCGACAATTCGCCGAGGTCTACCGCAATCGTCGCATCGGGGCTGTCAAGAGGTCACTACCAAGCCCGACACGACGACGTTGACGTAGTACAAGAATACCAGTATGAGGAATCCGACGACCACGCCCACGAACGCTGTGTTCACGACGTCACTTGGAAGCTTCCGCAGCCCCGATTCCATGGCCGGATAGACGACCCAGGTCATGAGCGTCGCCACGATACCGAACGCAATCGCGTTCTGCAGGCATACCTGGCCCATGAAGTTGCAGAACATATCGCGGTAGTCCCAAAGAGGCAGCGAACCGTCGGGCAGCGGCTGGTTCAACATGAGGCCCATGGCCAACTCGATGAGCGTGCACACAAGCGCATTGACAACAAAGCTGATAAGCAGCGGCACCACGCGGCTGCCGATGTGCTGCTCCAGAAAGTTCTTGACGGGATAGAGCAGCAGCACGCACGCAACCGCGCCCACGCCGTACACGGGGAAGGGGTAGAGCCAGTCCGACCATATCTGCGAGTTCGGATCGTAGATACCGGGCAGGATGCCGAAGCGGATGAGCGTGCAGTATGCGGCCTCCATCCAGTGCCCCACCACGCTGAACACGCAGAAGTACATGATGAGGTTGCGCCAGAACGCCCAGGTGCGCGGCTGATAGTAGCTGATCTCGCGCGCAAGCTCCTCGCGCTTCACCTCGGCCGTGAACGGCTCGGTGAGCACGGCCTTCACGCGCCGCGACGTGAGGAAGTACAGGAACAAGACGATGTCGAAAAGGGAGGAGAGCAGCTGATTGAGGGGATCGAATCCGCCCTGGCCGAGATTGTAGCCCGTTCCGATTACGATGTTGAAAAGCGAGAATGCCATGATGAGAGAGCGAGCCGCAGCCTTGCGCTGCCAGATGAGCCAGAAACTCATGGCCTCGAAGATGAGGTTGAGATAATCGAGCACATCCCCGAAACCGAGCGTGTACTGCCCCTTGATGAGGAACACCGAAAGCGCCAGCGTGAGCAGGATGTTGAAGGCGAACGCCACCTGCAGAAAGCGCATGAAGCCCAGCTTCTTGGGATTGGAGAAATCACGAGCCACGAATCATTCCTTTCGTTCTACTTCCGGCGCGCCTGATGACGAGCCTTGCCACATGAGAAACAAACCGCGACGCATCCTGCCACTCCTGCAAGCGCGGCGGCAAGCGCCAGAGGCACGACGGCAAGAGCCGCCACATCACCGGTGCGGACAAGTGCGGATTGGCCGTCGCTCTGCGCCGCATCGTCGCCGTTTCCGCCCGCGCCGCCTCCCGCATCGCGCGGCATCGTGAGCGCCTTCACGCACACGTTCGTCACGTACGAGCGCGCCGAGCCGCCCGCAGACGCAGCCTGCGTGCCGTCAGCCGCAAGCGCGACGGTCGCGCCCGCCCCGGCACCCTCGCCGCTCCCCGCCTTGCCGAGCGCGAGGTCGCGCCCGTAACCTGCGGGATCCTCCCACGTCACGCCGTCGGCCGACACCCAGCTCACCTCGCGGTCGCCCTGCGCGTCATACCCCATGTGCTCGGGCTCCGCGCCCGCCATCTCCGGATCGGGCGTGAACGTCTCCACAGCGAGCGGATACGCGTAGCTTTCGTTCTGAAGCCTCACCACCACCGAAAACGTCTCGCCCGCAGAAAGCGCCACCGGCTCGTCGAGCGCCGCCGTCACGTAACCGGGCGTCTCCTGCACGCCCGCGCACGTCGCCACCAGCTCGCCACCGCGCGGATCGGCATCGGTCGCGCCGCGATACACCTCCACCGCATACGACGTGCCGATACCCGTCGTGCAGAACTGCACGCGGTCAAGCGTCTCATCGCGCTCGCTCGCGAACACGTTGGCCGCCCAGCCCACGGTGCCGCCCACCGACAGCGAATTGGTCCACCCGCTCGCATCGTACTGGTAGACGGCCTCGCCCTCGCGCTTCACCTCGCCGAACAGCGCCGCTTCAAAAGACAGCGTGGCATCCTCGTACGAGATCCAGAAGTACCCCGACTCGCCTTGCTCGGTGCCCCACGAGTTCTTCACGAGCCACGCGCCGTCGAATTCGGGTCGCATCCCCTCGTTGAAGCTCTCTCGCGGGAAATCGTCGTCCCAGCCCACGATGGCCACGTAGTGGTCGGGCGCCGCGCCCACCGTGCCTGGAGCCGTGTAGTAGCACGACCTCTCCCCATTGAAGTTGAGACCCTGACCGGAGTAGAACTCCGCCACCACCGGCCCCTCGTGCGCCACGATGCGCTTCACGGCCGCGCGCCCCGCTTCGCCATCCCCTGGCGTCTCCCAATAGGCGGCCCCGCCAAAATCGAAGTACGCGGTTCCCGTCAGGCGCACGTCGCTTTGGAACCGCAACGCTTCGTCAAGCTGCGAGTTCGCCCAATCGGTCACGCCCTCTTGCGCGATGGCCGCGCCCTTGCCCGCAGCCAGACTGTTCACCACGACAAACGGCGTGGCACCACCGGCATAGGGGGCGTCCGGCATGAAGGGATTCATGCCCGCAGCCTCGCGCTCCTCGTCGCCCATCCGGGCGAAATACACCGCCTGATATGGAGAAAGACCCTTCTCGACCAGTTCATCGGCAGCCACGCCGTCGTAGACGAGCGAGGTTTCCAGCGATGCCATAGAGGCGAACGGGCCGCACAGATCGTCGGAGCCTTGGTTACGCACCGGCGTGACAAGGCCCGTATCGCGCGGGTCGAACGACGCCGCCTCGGCGGGGTCGCTCGGCTCGGGTTCGGGTTCCGGCTCGGGCTCCTCGACCGCATCCGTCGTGAACGCCTTGATCATCACGTTTCCCACCGAGCGCACCTCGGGATACCCGCCGAACGCCGAAGGGGCGATGCGTTTCTGCACCTCATCGGTCGAAAGCTCCGTCACGTCGGCCCATGTCGCGCCGCCGTCGGTGCTGTAGTAGCTCTCTCCCGCATTCGCGACGGCCTTCTGGTTCTTGTGGTAGCTGCCTCCGCTCTCGTCGGAATCGTTCGCATCCCAGGCCGCCACCTCAAGCGGCAGGTACGCGCCCTCGTAGCCCTCGATGCGCTCCACCACGGAGAACCGCTGCCCCGCGCTCAGGGCCACCGGCTCGTCGAGCGCGATGGTGTGGTAGCCGCCAAACTCCACCGCCTCCGTCTGGCTCGCAACCAGCTCGCCGTCGGTGGGGCCGTCGGCCTCGTCGTCCAACAGATACACCTCGACCGACACCTCGGATCCGGGGTTCGCCGTGGTGGCCGACACGGCCTGAAGCACCTCGTCGCCCTCGGCCTCGAACACGTTGGCGCCGATCGCGTCTCCAAACGCCCCCGGCTCCACCTTGCCCACGCTGGCCGCGCCCAGGTAATCGTACTGGTAGTTAGAATCGTAGCTGAACGAGCCGTCCGCATCGGGCAGGTCGGCTTGGAAAGACGTCGCTGTGCCGATGCTCATGTCGTAGTACGACAGATAGAAATAGCCGCCGTAGGGACCCCACTCGTCGCTCCAGCTGTTCTTGACGATCC
>OLQI01000611.1_pt1 | contig 31689 bp, 32 predicted proteins | sample 1672171 | NCBI WGS metagenome assembly OLQI01 (sample SAMEA3136655, study PRJEB25190) | human gut metagenome
CCACCGGCGTGCGCGACGGAGTGCGCGCCTACGAGTGGCCGGCCATCATCCGCGCCATCAACACCGTAGACGTCATGACCGCCGAGGTGCCGGAGCTTGAGTGGGCGCTGCTGAAGCGCATGACCGACCGCATCACCCACGAAGTCCCCGGCATCTGCCGCGTGGCCTACGACCTCACCCCCAAGCCCGTCGGCACGGTGGAGTGGGAGTAAAGCGCTCAAACACGATCAAGCGAACGAAACCCGAAGTGCTCCTGGGCAGCTGCCGAGGAGCACTTTTGTATCTCACCGGTCTCGATGCCTTCATGGGCGAGAACACAGGGGGGCTTGTCGGCAAGCTTCCACGAGAAGCCGGTGAGTTTACCGACGAATGTGCCATCGAAAACGCTTAATGCTGGGGCACAAATTAGGCATTCCAACCCTTGACACATGCGCTATTAAGAAGAAAAATGGATGTCTATATTTCTAGAAATCTTCCTTTGAAAGGATCAGCGTGTCTAAGGCGATTAAACCGGCATCGTTTGAGGATTTTCTCGGGGCCCCTGTGCGCCTTTCGGGACGAAAAGGGGCGCGTGCCGCCGCTTCCGGGGGCGAAATGCCGGCGCCCGTTGCTAGGCCTTCGTCCGAACGCGGCGAGAAGTGCCCTGCGGCTTCCTCCCAAAAGGTAAAAGTGGGACTAACCATAGACGAGGGTCTTATCGATGCCGTTGACGACTACATCTACCTCGCGCGGAAACAAGGGCGGCGGCTTAAGAAGAACGATGTGTACGAAGCCGCCCTGCGCCAATTCCTCGAAGCCGAAGGGGTAGATGTTCGATGACCGCAAACGGAAGGCTCTCCCTCGAGGACAACATTTTCCTCGCTAAGCGAAACCTGGTGGACAGCATCTGGAAAGAGGCCCGACTCGAGGGCATCGCCGTCACATACCCCCAGACCGCCGATGTGCTCGAAGGCCACGTGGTGGCCGACTTGAGCCTTGAGCAGAACCTCGCCCTCAACAACCTGAAGCAAGCGTGGCGCTATGTTCTCGATAAGCCTCACGCTATAGATTTCGACGCCCTTTTGCGCCTCAACCTGCTCATCGGCCAAGGCGGAGTGGTTCGCTATGCGGGCGAGTTACGCGACGGGCTTGTTCGCATTGGGGGCACCGATTTCGTGCCACCCGTTCCCGACGAGAACCAAGCCCGCAGCGAATTCGCGCGAATTCTCTCCGTGGAAGAACCCGTCATGCGCGCTCTGCTCGCGTTCGCATGGACATGCCGCTCGCAGCTGTTCCGCGACGGCAACAAGCGAACTGCCCAGCTTGTCGCCAACGATATCCTCGTCCACTCGGGCGAGGGCATTTTGGCCGTGCCCATTGACGCCCAAGGCGAGTTCTTCGAGCTGCTGGTGGCATTCTACGAGAGCAACATTCCTGATGAGCTGATTTCATTCCTGCGGGAAAAGTGCATCGAAAGACCCGCGATCGGGAAGGCTGATACTCGGCGGCCGTAATCCCTTTCATGCAGAAGAATAGGCCTGCCGACTTGTCTCGGCAGGCCTATTCTTCTGGTCAGATATGCGGCTTACGGCACGCTTGCCCTAGGCGGGCTTTACGGGGATGCGGAGGACCGTTTTCAGGCGCTCGGGGGCAACCCGTCGCGGGTCGGAGAGGTAGATCTCGTGGTGGAGGCGCTCGCCGCCCTGGTCGAACTGCAGGCCCTCCGACTCGGCATAGCTTTTCAGCGCGTCGATCGTCGCAGGCTCGTCGTCGTAGGACCCAATGTGCATGCACTGTACGCAGAGCCCCTCGTCCACCGTGATCATTTCCGCCTTCGAGAAGTCGACTTTTTTCTTGCGCGTGGCCTCCTGCACTGCCCAGTCGAACACGGCGGGCGTTACGACCCCGGGCAGCCGGATGCAGCTTATCCACTCAAGCTCGGCCTTGCGCTTCGGGTCCAGCTGCTCGATGGGCTCCGGAAAAGTCCAGAAGCCTTCCAGCGGCGGAACGACGTAGGGCGTATACCCCTCGATGTCGTAACCCGACTTGGGCGACATCTTGATGGTGAAGGAGATGCCGTAGAGCATCTGGAGGGCCCGCTGGTATTCGCCGTCTTCTTCGTTCGGATCCCCTTTACCGCGCACCGCCACATAGTTGATCGGCGGCATCTCTATGAGAGCCGGCTTCTTCGACGGCTGATAGATGTCCTTGTACTCTTTCTTGTAGTCGAACGGCATGGGGCTCCTCGCTCCTTACGTGATGGTTGCTCTGGTTATCGGCTCGCCGTCGGCGAACGCGGCTGGGCCTTAGGCCTTGACCACGGGAAGCCAGACCTCGCTCCTGCTGTCCGGCGCGGTCATGGCCGGCGTGAAGTATCTCTCGACGTCGGTGCCCGAAGCCCACTGGTACCCAGAGGCCGGCAGCCACTCGGCGAGGATGCGATGCCACAACTCGTTCATGGCATCGGGCATCGGCCCGACGCACTCGAAGACCGCGTAGGTGGCCGCCTCGACGACGCGCTCCCCCATGCCCTCGGGGCACGGCTGGCCTGTGGCCACACAGGCCATGTAGCAGTCGAACTCGCCGTCGTCGCAGAACTGGACGCCCAGCAGGCCCGCAGGCTCGCTGCCGTCCATCAGGTCCAGCACCTTATGGACGTCCGCCCCGATCTTAGCCCAGTACTCGGTGGCCTTCGCCCCGGCGCTCTCGACGTCCCATGTCCCGTTGTCGGACGGTATCCCGACCACGCGGAAAGACGGCTGCTCGATGATCTTGTAGTCCATTGCCTCTTCTCCCTTCACGGATAGCGTGAACGCGAGGCGTGGGTGGAGTTTGAGCTTGGTGCCGGGCAGGCGCGCCTCGCTCGGCGATGCGCCGTGCACGCTCCGAAACGCCCTGCTGAACGACGTCGGAGAGTCGTACCCGTATCTCAGGGCCACGTCTATCACCTTCGCATCGGTTGACGCGAGGTCGTATGCGGCGCTCGTCATCGCCCGGCGCCTGACGTACTCCGAAAGCGTCACGCCCGCCAGATAGGGGAACATCCGCTGGAGCTGGTACTGGGAGCATCCGGCGATGTGGGAGAGCTCCTTCAGGTCAAGCGTCCCGTCCAGGTGCTCCTCGACGTAGCCCATGGCTCGGTTCAAGTTCTCAAGCTGGCTCATCCACGCCTCCTTTCGCATCCAGGTTACCGGGCAGAAGAAGGCGCGTCCTCTCATATCCCGTGCGAGTATTGGCTGGCCGCGACCACGCATCACGCCCGAACCGGCAACATAGTTTAACATTGCAAAGCATGCAGAAGAAACTCTAGGCATCGCGCCCCAAAGGGCATATCCTTGCGCGATGGTTATACTTGAAGGAGTCTAATCTGTTCGGAAGGGGAGGAAGATGGGCGTGCGACGAAGGGGCGCAAATTCGGCATGAGGGCGTTCTGGACCCCTGCGATTGCCGGGGCGAAATGATTCGCACGACAAAGATCTGTCAAATGAATAACCGAACTTACCGGCCAGGTACCTACTGAACTATATTTTACAAACATGCTGAATATGTATTAGAATGTCAGCGTGATTGTAAAATGATTACCAAATACGACAAGACACTGAATTCTATCCTCGAAGCCAACGCGGGGATCATAACCTCTGCCGAGGCGCAAGAGGCAGGGGCTACGCGCCCGGCCTTCTCCGACTACGTCCGCAGACACGGCCTTGAGAAGGCCTCGCGAGGGGTTTACCTTGATCCCGACTTCTTCCCAGACGAAATGGCGCTTCTCCAGAAAAGATTCCCCAAGGTCGTCTTCTCCCACGAATCGGCACTTTACCTCCACGACTTGACCGATCGCGAGCCGATACCGATTTCGGTCACAGTTGACTCGAGCTACAATGCCGGGCCCTTGAAGGCCCAGGGCGTGCGCATCTACTACACGAAGCCGGAGTGGTACGTGATGGGGCTCGCGGAGGTCGAGACGCCGATTGGTGCCAAAGTGAGGGCCTACGACAAAGAGCGCACTATCTGCGATCTCATCCGCAAGCGCGCCGCCTGCGACCCGGCGGTATTCCGACAGGCGATCCGCGACTACGCGCGATCAAAGGACAAGAACCTCGCGCGCCTGTCTGCCTACGCACGCGCGATGAACATCGAATCCCGCGTTTACGAGATAATGGAGGTGGCGTTGTGATCACAGGAGCCAGGAGAATCAAAGACCTCATCAGAAATCGCGCCAAAGGCGACAGCGCTAAGGCGCAGACGCTCCTTCGCCACTACGCCATGGAGCGTCTACTTGAGAGGCTGTCTGTATCCGACTATCGCAACGACTTCGTTATCAAGGGAGGCATGCTCGTGGCGTCTCTCCTTGGCGTGGACGAGCGCTCTACGCGAGACATCGACACCACGATGCGCGGTCGCGACATGAGCTTGGAAAGCGTCTCTCGCATACTTGCCGAAGTCGCTTCCATCGACATCGGGGACGGCTTCACCTTCGAGCTCGGAGAGCCGCAGAAGATTATGGAGGACTCCGAGTACGGAGGCGTGCGCATCAGCGTGAGTGCGTCCATTGAGAAGACGAGGACAGCTTTCAAGATCGACATCTCCACAGGCGACGCCATTACGCCGGAGGCGATCGAGTACGAGTACGGGCTCCTGTTTGAGAACCGGTCCATTGCACTGCGCTCGTACAATATCGAGACAGTACTCGCCGAGAAGCTGGAAACCGTCCTCTCGCTTGTCCTTCAGACGACGAGGATGCGCGACTTCTATGACATTTATTCCCTCACGGAGTCGGGCTGCGAGATCGACTTCGCTCTGTTGGGGAATGCGCTTGATGCAACCACGGCAGTGCGCGCAAGTGCGGTATCGCTTGATCGAAGCGACGAAATGATCAGCCTACTTGAGGAAAGCGAGATGATGGAAGGGCACTGGAACCGGTATCAGGCGGCCAACCCCTTTGCCAAGTCCATTTGTTGGCGGGATACGCTTGCGTCTCTTCGCGCGTTAGTTAACGCAATTAAGGATGCCGGGGCGGCCGAGTAACCATTTTTCACGGGAGAATGAGAGATGCCGACTCTGCGGTTTTCCCGTTACGGAAATTCTACGGTGGCGTAAAAAGCCGTTTTCGTCTTCGGCGTGCCCCCTTTCGACCCTTTTCCGAAACCGTTACGGTAAAGGGGTGGAAAACGAAAGGAGGAAGCTATGTCTTCGATCAGCCATACCGTAGCAAACCCAGCCATCAGCCAATCAGCATCCGAGAAAGTCCAGCGTAAGCAGCGCGAAAAGCGAGACATCGTCGCCGTCATCGGCCGCATTGCCTCCGTCCTCTCGGTGATCATGTACGTGTCCTACCTCACGCAGATCGCCAACAACCTCGGCGGCAACCCGGGCAGCCCGTGGCAGCCGCTCTGCGCGTTCTTCAACTGCACCATGTGGACCATCTACGGCTTCATGAAGCCCAAGCGCGACATCCCCATCATCGTCGCCAACATTCCCGGCATCATCCTTGGGCTTATCACGTTCATCACCGCCATCGTGCACTAACGCTGTTTCGCGGCGGGGCGCCCGTGACGTTCGCTTCGGCGCGCATCGAGTCCGATGCGCGCACTCTCCTTAGATTGTCATTTCCAGTTCGCAAATGGGGCGATTGCGTAAAGAGGTATGTTTTGCATCCAGCCCTCGTCGCGATACCCGGATAGACTGAATCTTCGCGCCTGCATGCCTTTGTATTTCTCGCAAAACGCACGCAGGCTCTTCGATTTCAAGTTCTCTTCTGCTTTGACCTCGACCGGATACGTGATGCCGTCTTTTTGAACCACGAAGTCAATCTCGCCACGCGAGTTTTCTGCTGACCAGTAAAACGTAGTCAGCCCGCATTCTGCTATGAGTTGCTGGCAGACGAATTGCTCCGCGAACGCGCCTTTGAATTCAGTGAAAAGCAGATTTCCCTCTAAGATGCTACGTTCATCCAAGCCCGACATTGCGCCTAACAGGCCGACATCTAAAGCAAAAAGCTTGAAAGCGGAATTCGTATATGCTGAAAGGGGAACTCCGGGTTTTGTGACGCGGGGCACTTTCAAAACGAGTCCAGATTTTGTAAGCCACGTTATGGCGGCATGGTAGTTCTTTGCGCGAGCGCCTGATTTGATATGTCCGAAGATATACTTCTTATTCTCTTTGCTCAGCTGAGCCGGAAGGGAATTCCAGGCTGCAAGCGTATACTCGGCTTCGGTTCGACTAAGATGCTTAAAGATGTCGCGCTCATATCCTTGAAGGATGTCCTTCTGAATTTGACGAGCCTCACTAAGGTTGGCGGATTCAGCGAACCGCGATACAACTTCAGGCATCCCGCCGATAAAATAGTATTGCCGCAGAAGCGACGTTAGCTTTTCCTTAAATGAATCTATGAGCTTCCAATCCCCTGAATCAACTAATTCGCGTAAAGCGCTCTCGTTTGTGGCATCTAAGAACTCCCGAAAACTCAAGGGGTAGAGGTCCAATGTGGTTACTTTGCCCACAGGATATCCCGTACCCTCATGAATTGTGATTCCGAGTAGGGATCCGGCGGCCGCTATTGCCTGCCCAGGCATTTGTTCGTAGAAATACTTCAGTGATGTGAGCGCTTTTGGACACTCTTGAATCTCATCGAAGATGATGAGGGTCTCCTCTTGCGTTATTTTTTGCCGTGATTCGGCTTGAATTCCCAATAGGATTTGCGCAAGATCATATCCATTGTCAAATAATGAAGCTAATTGCGGGTTGTTGTCGAAAGAGACGTATGCGACGTTTTTAAATGCTGTTTTTCCGAGCTCCTGCAAAAGCCATGTTTTTCCTACCTGTCTGGCTCCGTTGAGCACAAGCGGCTTGCGGTGAGGTGAATCTTTCCATTCCAAAAGATCTGCCATGAGGAATCGTTGCATGATTGCCTCCAGTCGTGTTTTGTGGTGGCATTTTTAGTCGCAGGTCTATCTGCTGTGGTGTCCCATTATAGTGTTTCATCCTGATTTTCTCACCATTTGGATATTTTAAGGACGTAAACTATCATTTTTAGGACATTTTCAGGACGTAATCTGATACGGTCGACATTAAGTCTAATCCGTCATCATCTGGAAGGCGAATCGGTCAGAATATCCTTAACCTATTCCGTGATTACCGCCGCATTGTAAGCCGCTTGCTGCTTAAGAAGGTAGAATGGCGCGAAGTGTTTTTTCGAAAAGCATCCCAAGCAGAGCGGACAGTGAGAATCATGAGCAAAGTGTTGATTGTCGAGGACGAGCGGGAGCTGGCGCAGCTTATGGGCCGCGCGTTCGAGGCGGACGGCATTGAAGCCGTTATTGCCAGCAGCGCCGAGGAGGCGTACGACCTTCTGACCAGCGCCGTCTTCAACTGCCTGATGGTGGACGTGAACCTTCCGGGCGACGACGGCTACGCCCTCTGCCGCAACCTGCGCGAGCGCAGCGGGGTGCCCGTGGTGTTCGCCTCGGCGCGCATCGAGCCCGACGCGCGCATCCGCGCCCTGGAGGAAGGGGGCGACGCCTACCTCTCCAAGCCGTTCAGCCTGCGGGAAATGCTTGCCCAGGCGAAGGCGCTCATGATGCGGCCCGAGCGGAAGACCGGCGCCGACGAGGCCGTGCTCTCCGCCGGCCCGTTTCAGCTTGACGGCAGGGCCAAGACCATCCGGAAGGACGGGCAACTGATTGCCCTGTCGCCCCGGGAATTCCAGCTCGCATCCGCCCTCATGGGCAGCGCCGGCCAGAGCCTTAGCCGTGACGCCCTTCTGGCGAAAGTGTGGGGCACCTTTGCCGAGGTGGAGCCGCAGACGGTCTCCGTCCACATGAGCTGGCTTCGTGCCAAGCTTGAGGACGACCCGGCTCACCCCGCTTACTTCAAGACCGTTCGCGGCGAGGGCTACCGATTCGATCCTCCCGAGGGCAATCGCTGATGGCGAAGCAGGGAGAACGCCTGACGAAGCGGCTTGCCGGTGCGGCCCTCGCCTCCGCGCTTGCTGTCATTGTTGCGGCCGCCTCTGGCATCGCGGTTGTCGCCAACGGCGGCGAGGATGCGCTGCGAAACCAAGTGGTCGAGCTCAACGACGCCCGGCAGGAAATCGCAGAAACTGCGCCCGACGGCCGCAACGGCTCCCTGCAGGTGGCCGATCAAGCGCTCGCAGGCGCCCAGGATGCGTTGCGGGATGCCGCCGAATCCCGCAACGACGCGGCGGCCGGCGCCGTGGCGCTCACCGCGCTCGTCTCCGTTGCGGCCCTCGCGTTCATGGCCATCTACCTGCACCGCGCGGTGGTGCGGCCCTTCACGCGGCTGGAGGGCTTCGCCGAAGAAGTGGCGTCTGGCAACCTGGATGCGCCGCTCGCCTACGAGCGGTCCAACCCCTTCGGCAAGTTCACCTGGGCGTTCGATCACCTTCGCAAGGAACTCGACCGCGCCCGGAAGGATGAGAAACGCGCGAGGGAAGACCACAAGGCCGCGCTCGCCTCGCTCTCCCACGACCTGCGCACCCCGCTCGCGTCCCTCAGGGCCTATGCGGAGGCCCTGGACATGGGGCTGGTGAACTCGGAGGAGGAGCGAGCGGAATACGAGCGCGCCATCATCCGAAAATGCGACGAGGCCTCATCTTTAGTGGAGGACCTGTTCCAGCATGCGCTCTCGGACATGGATCGCATCGCGGTGGTCTGCGAGCCCGTGCAGGCGGCCCCCATCGTGAGGCGCTGCGCCAGAGACTCATCCGGCCTGGCCCAGATTTCCTGCCTGCGCGTGGACGATGCCCACGTGGAAGCCGACGAGGCGCGGCTCGCCCAAGCCATCGACAACCTCATCGGCAACGCCGTCAAGTACGCGCGCGGTTCGGCCATCGACATCCAGGCCACGGCCGAGAACGGGCTGTACACGATAGCGGTGCGCGATTACGGGCCGGGCATGCCGCCTGAGGACCTGCCGTTTGCCACCGAGCGCTTCTATCGGGGCGCGAACGCGTCGGACAAGCCGGGTTCGGGGCTGGGGCTCTACATCTCGTCTTATCTGGCAGAACGCATGGACGGCCGCCTGCACCTGGTCAACGCCCACCCGGGGCTCGAGGCCACCATAGAGCTTCCCCTTTTGCCCTGAGCCGCAAACCCTGTGGCCTTAATGATTCCTTAAGGGCCGTCTTTCTATGATGGGGCCGACGGCGCACAAGGGAAAGGACCAACCATGAGCGAAACCATACTCTCGACGCGAAAACTGTCGAAGACCTACGTTGCAGACGGCGTGCAGGCCCACGTCCTGGGAAGCGTCGGCCTCGATCTTTACCAGGGGGATTTCACCTCGATTATGGGCCCTTCAGGCTCGGGAAAATCCACGCTGCTCTACTGCCTCTCGGGCATGGATGCCCCTACTTCAGGCGAGGTCATCTTCGAAGGCGAGGACATCGCCCGCCTTGGGCAGGGCCGGCTCTCCGAGCTGAGGGCGCAGCGTTTCGGGTTCGTCTTTCAGGCGGCGAACCTCGTGAGCAACCTCACCCTGTATGAGAACATCGCCGTGCCCGGCTATCTGAAGCGGGGGCGCAGCGCTTCCGCGACGAAGCGCGCCACCGACGAGCTGGTTGCCCGCATGGGGCTGGCGCAAGTTGCCTCGCACCTTCCCAGCCAAGCGTCCGGCGGCCAGAAGCAGCGCTGCGCCGTGGCGCGAGCGGTGGTGAACGAGCCGGCGATCGTGTTCGCCGACGAGCCCACCGGCGCCCTCAACCGCGCGAACAGCCTGGAGGTGCTCGACCTTCTGGGCGAGCTCAACCGCGACGGCATCAGCATCCTCATGGTGACCCACGACGTGCGCAGCGCCGTCCGCGGCAACCGCATGCTCTACTTCGAGGACGGCGGCATCCGCGGTGAGCTGGAGCTGACGCCTTGGGATCCGGCGCTCTCTGGCGACGAAGCCTACGTTCGCGAGCGCGAGGCCATGGCGAATGCCTGGCTTGCCTCGCTTTCCTGGTAGGGGGTGCGCCATGGAACCGTTGCGCACGCTTGTGTTCGCAGGGTTGCGGAAGGACAGGGGGGCGTTCGTCGGCCTTGCGCTGCTCTTGTTCCTCGCCTCTCTTGCGCTGACGCTGACCACCAGCCTCTTCGCCGACCTCTCCAATCGCGAGGAGGCCTTGCTCGACCAGATTGCAGCGGGGGATGTTTTCGCCAATGACCTGGTCTCGAACCTCACCGACGAGGATATTCGCGAGATAGAGGCATTGCCTGAAGTGCAGGACGTGAAGGTGACGGAAGCCTTCACGGCTCCGACCCGTGTCGAGGACGCTCAAGGAAACGAGATTGTTAAAAGCTCGCCGCCATCGGTGAACGTCTACGAAGCTTGGGGCTCATCCCTTGAATTCAATGTCATCACCGACGATCTCTCGTCGTATCACCGCGATCGAAAGGGGCCGGCGGATGGCGAGGCCTACGTTCGCGTTGCGGAGCGCACCCTGCACAATATGCAGGTAGGCGATTTCATCGTACTTGACATCGGCGGGCGAGAGACCTCTCTGCGCGTCGCGGGATTCTACGAAGATCCGCAGTTCGGGACGCCTTTCATGGGGACGAAGCGCTACCTTCTGTCCTCCGGCACCTTCGATGAGCTGTTTGCGGAGGTTGAGGAGACGGGCGTATCCGGCGCCGGCGTCTCCGGCGGTGCCGTGGCCATGGAGAAGGAGGCGTACCCCATCAGGGAGATCAACGTGATGCTGACATCCGAGGCGCGCTCCCAGGGAATCGACGGGCATGACCTGACGCAGTTGATCGACGACGGGACTTCATGGGGCGCATCCGCGCATACGATGTTTTCCCGGCAGACTCTCGCTGGCTACAGCCTTCTGGTGGTGCAGGTCATCACCGCGGTGCTCGCCGTGTTCTCGCTGATCCTGTTCGTGGTGGCCCTCATCCTGTGCCTGCACACGGCGTCCTCAAGCATACAGAGCGGCTATGCCGACTGGGGCGTCCTGAAAGGCGTGGGGCTTCCGCGCAATGCGCTCCGTAGGGTCCTGGTCATGCAGTATGCGCTTGCCGCGCTCATTGGCCTCGCGCTCGGCTTCGTCGCGGGCTGCCTTTTAGAGCCGTTCTTCTGGCCGACGTTCTTGCTCATCACGGGAATTCTCGTAGTCGAGGCATCTTTCCCCTGGGCGGCCATTTGCTGTTGTTTCGCCCTGTTGGCGGCCCTCGTGGTATGCGTTGCCGCAATGACCCGCAAGATAGGGCGCATCACGCCCTTGGCGGCGCTCCGGCAAGGCGACGGCGACATTCGCTTTTCGCCACGCGGAGCGAGTGCGATATCGGGCAGCTGCTTGAGGGCATCGCTGGCATGGCGCGCAATCGTATCTGAGAAGGGGCGCTATGCGGGCATCGGCATCTGCTCGCTGCTGCTGTGCGCCTTCGTCACGCTGTGCTTTGGGATCGGCGGCGCAGTTGCCGGCGATGACGCGGTGTACAAGGCCTTTGGCGTGTGGAAGAGCGACGGATCAGTTCGCTTCGACGGGCAGGAGGTGGGCCTTGACGAGGTTCGCGAGACCATAGAGAGCGTCTCTCCTATCACGCGCGAGTGGAAGGAAGGCGCTGCCGTGCTCAATCTGAATGGGGAGGCCTGCACTTTCTTCGGGCTTTCCGACACAGGCGCTCTGGACGAGGCATCCATCGCCGCAGGACGTGCGCCCAGGCATGCCAATGAGGCGCTTATAGGATTGAGCCTCGCTCGCGCCAAGGGGCTTTCGGTGGGCGATGAGCTGCAAGTGGAGAAGGGAGACGGCGAGGAGCGAACCTACGTCGTGAGCGGCTTGCTCTCGTCGGTGCTCAATGGGGGCAATGGCATCATCCTCACCTATGAGGGGCTTCGGGATCTGGCGGAGCTGGAGTCGGATGCCACTGGCGTTTCGCGCCAATACCAGCTGGCCGATCCCGATAAGGCTGATGAGGTGGCAGAGAAGCTTGCAAGCCGCTTCGGAGACAGCGTTGATACCGAGCTGACCGGGCTGTTCGGATCGAGTATGAATATGCTCCTGCTCGTCAGGGATATGCTTACGGCCATAGGCTATGCCATGTCCGCCTTCGCGTTGGCTCTTGCCTGCGTTGCTGTGATGCTGATAAGCAGGCGAACGCTCCTCTCCGAGCGCCGCGATATGGGCGTCTATCGCGCTATGGGATTCACGGTGGCCTCATTGCGCGCCTCGTTCGCGCTGCGCTTTCTCGGCGTGTCGGCGGTAGGCGCCCTGGCGGGGTCGGCTCTTACGATGGCAGCTGGGGGCGCTCTGGTCAGCTCGCTGTTCGGCCTGTTCGGCGTCGGCGCGTTCAGCCTCGCGCTGCCTGTCTGGGAGGCGCTCGCCATCAGCGCGGTCTTCGCCCTCGCCTTCGCCCTTTCGGCCTTCGGAATGTCAGGGAGGATCAAGGACGTGAGCGTCCGCGAGCTGGTCGTGGAGTAGCGCCTATCGCTCCCGTGCCGGGGCTTCGCCCCTGCCGTCGGTAGCTCGGAAGCCGACGGCAGGGGTGGCCCGACCCCCATCTCGCACCTGCAGCGGTGGGAGAAGCGCCACATTTGAACTTTCGACTGCAATCGATACGGCAGCGGCGTCCCGGTTCGTTTCAATTACCGTCGAATCGAGTGTGTGCTATGCTGCCTGCACATAACGCGCAGCTGGAGGGAGAAACCATGTCGCTGGAGAAGGCGAAAGATCATCTTGCGAAGTTCGGCAAGGCCGATGCGGTGATGGAATTCGACACATCGAGCGCCACGGTGGAGTTGGCAGCTGCGGCCGTGGGGTGCGAGCCCGCGCGGATTGCGAAGACCCTCTCCTTCGCCGTCGGCGACCGCGTTGTCCTGGTGGTGTGCGCGGGAGACGCCCGCATCGCCAACCCGAAATTCAAGGCGCAATTCGCCACGAAGCCGAAGATGCTGAGCCCCGATGAAGCCGAGGCGCGCATCGGACACGCAGTGGGAGGCGTGTGCCCCTTCGGCGTGAACGAGGAGTGCGACATCTACCTGGATGAATCCCTCAAGCGCTTCAGCACCGTGTTCCCCGCCTGCGGAAGCTCGAACAGCGCCATCGAGCTTTCCCCCGCCGAGCTAGCGGAAATCACCCACGGCACTTGGGTAGACGTCTGCAAGCTTCCCGAATAACGGGGCTGCTTGCGGCGCTTGCTCGACCACGCACGCACCGAGGTGTCCGCCATGGGCCGCAACCGCCTGTACTTGGTTACCGACCTCGTAGGGTTCTACGAGAAATGCGGCTGGGAGTACGTGGGCGAGGTAAACGAGCTCGACGGCGGCCCAATCCGCCTCTACGGCGTCAGCGCTTCCGCATCGCGAACAGAGGAAGTAAGCGCCCCTCAGGCACGGAGCAGTCGAAGTTTTACTGTCGTTTACTGTTTTGTCAAGAAGAGAGTGGGGGAGGTCGAAATCCCTACAAGTGCCGCAGGTTGGTGCGGTAGTTCCGCAGGCACTCCTCACCGATGTCGGTGATAATGGCGTCGAGAGCCGTGAGGATCTGCTCCCGCTGCTCAGGCAAGCGGCCCTGCAGCATCACCGGGTTGGAAGCGCCCAGCATGGCAAACTCAGCCGGCACGGAAAGAGAGCCTACCAGCTCCTTTACCTCCTCATACTTCTCCACCTCGGCCGCTTCTTGCCAGTTGCCGGCGACGATTTCCCGGTACAACTCGGAGTTCTCATATACCGTGAGCATGTTGGCACCGATAAGCCACGGATGCGTGCGGTTCACCACGGCGGCCGTGCGCCGGGCGCTCTCAAGCCCGCACCCCTTCCCCGCAATGCCCACCAGGTAGAAAAAGGCGTAGGAGATGCCCGCCGCATCGAGCCGGGCGCACTGCTCGACGATGTCGCGGGCCCCATAACCCTTGTTCATGAACGCGAGCGCGTCGTCGTCCCCCGTCTCGATCCCCAGGGTGAGGCCGTCGTAGCCGGCCGCTGCCAGCTCGGTCAGCTCCGCATCGGTCTTGCGCGCCACGTCGGTTATGCGCGAGAAGCACCCGATGCTTCGGCACTCCGGAAAGTACCCGTGCGCCAGGCCGGCTATCTCAAGCAGCCCCTTCGCCTTGAGCCCGAAGGGGTTCGCGCCCGCCAGGAAGATGCGCTCGCAGCTCGCCCGCCGCGTTTCGAAGAGCCGCTCCTCGGCCTTGCGCAGCGGGTCGTGGTACCAGGTCTGCGCTTCCAGCAGGTCGGCCTCGATATGCTCGATTGGGGATGGCCTGAACTTGAACGGCAGATCGGCGTAAAGCGTGCAGAACTTGCAGGCATGGTGGGTGCACCCCGCCGTGGCCTCGATGATGAGCGAATCGGCCTCGTAGGGCGGCCGCCAGATAGTTCCCGTGTAGTGCATGGCTCGCTTCCTTTCCCTTCGGCTGCTCGCCGGCAGTCCCGCTGTATGCTGCTATCATGGGAGAAGAGCTACGAACCGTGAAGTACTATCTTTTTCTGGAGTGCATAAAGGAGGAGCCCATGGCGCAAAGGCGCGGCGAGGAGATCGAGCGCTGCCGATCGGTCTCGACCATCCAGCGCATGATCGGCGGGAAATGGAAGATAGAGATCCTCTTCTACATCGCCTTGAAAGATGTGCGCCATTTCGGCCAGCTGCGCCGCTGCATCGGCAATATCTCCGAATCCACGCTCTCCAAGCAGCTCAAAGAGCTGGTCGAGGACGGCTTCCTCGCCCGCACGGACTTCGGCGAGGTGCCCCCGCGCGTCGAGTACGCCCTCACGCCCCGAGGCGAGAGCTTCGTTCCCATTCTTCTGGCCATGAAGCAGTGGGGAGAGACCGAGCTGGGATTGTAGCCGAAGCGAGTCCGCACTGGATTTCGCAATCGCCAGCACCATGGCGGCGCACTCCCAGCCAGAGGCGAGAGGGAGGGCTTTCTTGCGTGCTAAAATGAAACCCCCCAATGACCGAACCCCCTCCAAGGACTGCCCCGTGGATGTCATGGAATTCATGCGCGATCATCAAGCTTACTTCGAAGATTACGTGACACGCAGCACATACCACTCGAATGCCATCGAGGGCAGCACGCTGTCTTATGCTGAGACGTATGCCATTTTATGGAACGATAATTCCATGAAGGTGACGGCTACGGCGTGCGAGTTGTACGAGGCAATTAACCACAAGTACGCTCTCGGCGTCGCCACGGGCGAACTGAGCGCCAGTCTTTCCGAGAGGCTCATCAAGAACATAGCACAAGGCATTAATCGCAACATCAGCGAGGTTGACGATTATCGGCGGGTGCAGGTGGTGATTCACGGCGCCGAGCACATGCCGCCGACTCCTAACCAGGTGAACCAGCTCATGATGCAGCTGGTATGGGAGTACAACCACGACGAGGGGGAGGACCCCTTCCTGCGCGAGGCGAAATTTCATATCCGATTCGAGAGAATTCACCCTTTCGAAGACGGCAACGGGCGCACGGGGCGCATTCTCATAAATCGCGGACTTATGCGAGCCGGGCTTGCCCCTGTGGTCATCCCTGTGGAGGAGCGCGCCGCGTACATGGAAGCGCTGGCCCGGAGTGACTACGAAGGGTTGGCGGCGATGTTTTGCCGCTTGTCCGAAGCGGAAGCCGAGCGCATGGAACGATTCGCCGATGCCGGCTAGGAGGCAAGCCCCCTATTGCGTTTACCGCCCGGAATCGATATGGGGGCGCGATGCCACAGCCGATCTCTGCATCGCCGCCAACGTCGGCGAGGTACTGGGATTTTAGGAAGCCGAACAGAAAGGCGACATGCCGTGGAACAGAGGCATCGTAGCGAGGAGTGGCGCACCATTCCCTCTACCGGGCGCGACATCCGCCTGCTGGTCATGCGGCCGGTGGCAAGCGCTCGGCCGCCCGAGCAGACGCCGGGCATCCTGTGGATTCACGGCGGCCGATTGAAAAACGTACGCGAGAACGCGATCCCAGATCGCATCGGGCGCTAGCAGCCGAGGCGGTCTGCTAGCTCTGCGAGGGATGCGCACATTATCGTGGGATTCTCGGCGGCAAGAGCCTCGGCGGGGAACATGCCCCAGAGGGCGGCCACCGTGGCGCAGCCGGCGGCGTTGCCGGCCTGGATGTCGAAGGGGCTATCGCCCACGTAGAGGCAGCGGGTCGCGTCGAGCCCCATGAGCTCGCAGGCGCGCAGCAGCGGCCCGGGCGCCGGCTTGTGCTCGGGCCAATCGTCGGGGCCGATGAGCACGGGGAAGAACTCGGCGATGCCGCTCATGGCCAGCCCGCGCTCGGCCAGGGCGTGGCGCTTCGACGTGACGACCGCCATCGGAATGCCCGCGGCCCGCATGCGCTCAAGGGCCGCGCGCGTGTCGGGAAAGGCCCGCACCTGCGCATCGTGCACGGCCATGTTGTGCTCGCGGTAGGTCGTCAGCAAATGCTCGGCCAGGGTCTCGTCGCCTTCCGCGAAGCCGACCATCTGATCGCGCAGGGGCGTACCGACACCGGCCATGAGCGCATCATCGGACAGGTCGCGCCCCAGCACGTCGTTGATGGCGTAGCGCATGGAGGCGAGAATGATGTCGTAGGTATCGATTAGCGTGCCGTCGGCATCGAACAAGATGCCCTGGATATCGTTCATAGGAGCCTTTCTGCGGGGCGCGGCAATGACATTCGTGTCCAGCCACCATTGCAAATGCCCAACGGCGGCGATCATGGGAGCGCCCCCCAGCCGTCGTTGTCGCGGTCGGAACCTCAATGGGGCATCCGCCACGAGCATACCCCAAAAACGCTCGAACGCACCCGGTGCCGCCTTCAAAACATCAGACGTCTTGATGGCGGCACGCGCATCGCCGAGAAAGGCGATCCTTGATGCCAAGCACCTCACCCCAGCGAGCACGGTAGGCACGGATAGCGGTGCGGACGGCGTCAGCGAAGGCCCCTTTTCGTTGCAGTGTATTATAGCGCGGTGGACATTCCCCGCCGGCCCTCTTTGCCCGCCTTCCGCTTGCCACGAGCGGTCAAGCGCCTCATTCGCTGCATAACGCATCGGCGTCAGAATGACATCGTAGGTGTCGATCAGCGTCCCATCCGTATCAACAAGATACCTTCGATACGATCCACAAGTTGGCCTTTCTCCGATATCACTCCATCTACTGTACCTACAATAAAGAGAGGCGCGCAGGCATCGTCACCACTCAATTCGCGTCTGCAGACAGTCACTTCCAGATTGTCCAAAACCGTCCCAGCACGCGAACCCTCAACCACCTCATAGCCAAAGCGCACTTACAGCTTCGGTCTAATCGCCTATATCGAAATAGTCGCGATCAATACCCTTGATCTCATAGGTGTGTCGAACCGAGACGCCAACATTATGGGCGGCCATCAAACGTGCGAGCTGATCTCCATCTACAAGCACAAGTTTTATGGCATGCTGCATACTTGCAAACTGAAGGGCGCCTTTCGAGAATCGCGCCGTTGTGATAAAGAGACCCTTTGTCGCGCCCGTCCCCGTCAAAGCGCCCACAAATGCCTGCAAGTCGGGCCGTCCGACACTCGCATTCAGATCCCATCGCTTTGCCTGAATGTAGATGTTTTCAAAGCCGAGCTTGTCCTCGCGGATAACGCCATCGATGCCCCCATCGTTTGAAAGCGGCGTCACCGAGCCCGACTCGTCAAATGAATCGCCGTAGCCCATGGCGAGCAGCAGCTGAACCACCAAGCGCTCAAAAAATGCTGGCGACTGCTGCATAATAGCCTCAAGAATGTCGGAAACCAACGCAGCCTCAATGCTGCGAAACGCCCCCTCTATAACATCTTCCGGAGACTCCCCTTCTTCTACCGCTGATTGTGATGATTCATTGATCATCGATTGCGGGGCAGACGGTTTCCCTTTGCGACTCCGATTCAGGAAATCACAGAATTCTGGATATCTCATAAGCGATTGACGATCGAGGCTCTCGACACCGGTGGCGAGCAGCTCCAATCCTCGATCCGTAATCACATAAGTGCCCCGCTTGGGCGATTCGATGCACTTCGCCTGCTTTAATTCAGTAGCAACTTCATCAGAGAGCACATCTGTTACATTCTTTTTCTGCCCGATCATTAAAAAGAGGCCGCAGTGAACGTGCATGAGATTTATTTGGTTGGCGGGTGCTTTTGGGGACTGAGGCTTACCTGAGGCAGTTGCCGGGTGTGGCTGATACCGAGACAGGGTATGCCAATAGCTTGGCAGAAGAACCTGCTTATAAGGAGGTATGTTCCGGGAAGATGGGAGCCGCTGAAACGGCACGCATGAGCTACGATGCTGGAGCTATTCCGCTGTCGCTGTTACTGGAAGCATACTTGCGCACCATTGATCTCCTTTCGCTCAATCGGCAGGGAAACGACCGAGAGACACAGTATCGGGCGGGCATCTACTGGACCGATCCCGCCGACGAGTCTGTAGCGCAAGCGTCTCTTTCTGCCTTGGAGTTACGGTCGGAACGGGCACCGTACATTGAAGCCGCGCCACTGATGAATTTCTTTCCAGCGGAGGCCTACCATCAAAACCACCTGACACGAAACCCCTTCGGGTATTGTCATGTGAACCTGGCTGATGCACAGCTCTTTGTGACAGAACATGGACGAAATTTCGCCTCCGCAGCAAGAGAGCAAACTGATCGGCAGATGCCTTGATCCCCCTTGGGGCTGCTCTGGTTGTCTGGGAGGCAATAGACCTGGCGGGATATACAGATGGTGCCTGAAACCGAACCTCGGCACCGGGAGGGACTCCGTGGAAGATCCCAGGTTTTTGGCGGGGGACGAAGTAAGGCAAAAGTCGCTGCTTCAGCGTGGCTAACGGTAAACTTCACAACACTACAAACTACGGACTACCGAACAACGCCAACGAATCAACTTCAACGTCCCATAATGTCCCGAAGGAGCACGTCCCCCGCCCGGAAAACGGGAGCCCGTGCCGCGGGGAGGGCGGCTCGGGCACCGCGTTATAGAGCTACCTCGAAGGTTTTGGTCTGATTAGCGAGGTCGAGCTCGAGCTGGATGGCGGCTATCTTTTCGGACAGCGTCTCATAGTCGCGCTCGACTTCCTGCACGTCGTAATTGGCGTAGCGATATTCCACCGTTGCGACCCCTGCTCCAGTGAGACGTTCTCCCAGGCGCACCTTCGGCTGACGCGCGCGCAAGTCGGCTACGCGATCGCGCTCAAGGGATAGTTGGGCCAAAGCAATAAGCGCCTCGTCGATGGTCAGGTCGCAGTGGAGCTGGGCCTCCAGCGCACGCTGGCTGTCGGAGACGCCCGCCACCGATTCTGCCCCCACCATACCCGAAGGCTACCTTAAGCACAAACGACGTTTTCGTTTCGCTTTGATGCCGAGATCGGGGCATCAAAGCGAGACGACACTCGGCGAAGCCGCTACTAGGCAGGGCCACACTTACGCAGCCGCTTCGCAGAGACACACGCCATATATCGTTGCGGAACGTTCGGCCATGGCCCACTGAAGCTCAAGCTGACCCTCTAGCCTGTCATACTCGCGTTGGAGCGCGGACAGATCGGCCTGAAGACACTCGATCTGCCGCAGGTCGCCCGCGCACCCGGGCGGCTTAGCAATTGCCATCAGCTCATCGGAGCGACGCGCACGCGCTTCGCTCACGCATGCCCGCAGCGCAGCGTTGCGATACAGCGTACTCCGCGCCACTTTCGCACGATGAGCAACCTGGTAAAACGAGGGCTTCCGGCCCTCGCTCAGCAATCCATCGACTGCTTCCTGTACGCGTTGCTCAATGGTACGCTCATACGACTTCTGGATCGCAGCGAGATCGGGAGACGAATCCATATCAGCCCTTCCTTTCACGAACAAGTGTTTTATTTTTTACTTATTGTAGAAAGGAATAACAGACTGGGAGGTTTTAAAATGGGACAGCAAGGGATGTCTTTGACGGGAAGAAACAGCGCCCCCGAAAACAAAAGCGAGTCGCCCACCACGCGCAAACCACCTGCAATGCACGTCGCGTGCGAATCAACAACTGCGGCGATACACCCAGACTGCGCACCACCTGGACTTCAGCCGTCGGAGCCAGCACAAAGGCGTCCACCAGAGGCCACGGTTCGCAGAACGCCTGCATCCAAGCGCAAGCCAACGACGCAGCCGCCGCGATGATGGCGCAACGAAGCAGCAGATCAACGCACATTCCACGTCCCTTCCCGCACATCATCCTCCGTCACGCGGGACGTCAGCGCGACAAATCTCTCGTCGTCGCGCAGGCCATCCCAGCAGGGGTCGGCCGCCAGCCGCAAGCCGTATTGATGGCGCAAAGCCGCGACAGCCTTCGCACGCTGTTCCGGGTAATCAGCTTGCTCGCCACTCCACAGGACATCGGAAATCTTATCGAACAGCGACGCCCGAGGCCCCGCAAACCCATCGCCCCAAGAAGCATCGAGGGCATCCGCGAAGCGCCGCAGGGCGCCCAATGCCCGCTCTCGCTCGCCTCCACGGGCAAGCGCCGCCGCGTATGCGTAGCGCACGCTGGGAAGTAGCGACGGATTCAGGGACGCAACGGCGTCGTCGGCGCACAGAGATTCGACCACTTGCACCACTGGCTCCAGAGCGGCCGCATCATGCTGTCGCGCCGCCACCAACCCCGTCAGCGCGCACTCGGCATCCACCAGGGAAAAGGCCAGCGCCCGCTGCAGCGTGCGCTCCGCACGCTCGTCTTCCCCTTGCTCCCGATAGATGCCGGCGAGCACCGTAGATACCAGGGAAGGTCCGTCGGGCAAGAGCGGCTCCAAGAGCGCGACGGCCTCGGAAACGCGGCCCAGCCATTGCAGCGCCACAGCCTCAGCTTCCACCGAGCGCTGCACCACCGAGCGCAGCGACGTCGCCGCCTCCTTCGCCCGAACGCCCTCCGAGCCCGCACCTTCAGAGGCTCCTCCCGTAGTCACCCTGCCTTCTTCCGCTCGACGGGCCAACGCTCTCACGCGCTCGAAGCAACGGACTGCCAGCTCGGCATAATCCGCCGCGTCGCCCTGCACGGGACGGTCGGTGCCACCTGTCGTCTGCGGAACCTGCCCATACAGCGCCATGCCTATATAGAAGAGCACCTCCACGCACGACCAGTAGCGCACCGCCATCTCGCCACAACGCCGAAAGGCCGTCGCGGGGTCGTCTGCGAACTGCGCCAACACCTCAACATACCAGGCAGTCGCCTCGGCCGACGACAGCTGCGGCTCATAGCCGAACAGATCATCCAGCGATACCGCGAACAGCGATGCGATCTTGGGCATCTGCGCCATATCCGGCAAGCTGGCCCCACGCTCCCACTTCGACACCGCGGCCTTGGTGACGCCGAGATGCGCCGCCACTTGATCCTGCGTGAGACCGCAGCGGCGGCGCTCGCGCGCGAGACGCTCGGCAAACTGAAACTGCTCCATGGCACTCCTCTTTTCCTCGGGAAAACGGACAGCTGCGGGCTGGCCATTCGCCAACCGCACACCCATGACGCCTTATATTGTGGGAAGCATCCTCGGTTGACGCAAGCGACCAGCCGTTGACTTTCACGGTGTCGAAATCAACGGATGCACGCCGAACACGTGCCCGACGCCCTGCGCGGTGTGCGCCAGCTCGCCATCGCCACCGACGAGACGGGCGCGCCCCTCGGATTCGCCGGTGTTCAGAACGAGGCGCTGGAGATGCTGTTCATTCATCCGCCCGCGGCCAGGGGATTGGACGCGCGCTGCTCGCCTTCGCCGTAAGCGAACTGGGAGCGCGACGCCTCGACGTGAACGAGCAGAACCCCCAGGCCCAGGGATTCTATGAGCACTGCGGCTGGCACGTGATTGACCGATCTGAAACCGACGAACAGGGTGAGCCCTACCCAATTCTGCACATGGAATTGCCGCCGACCTCAGCCGAGCTGGCTGAAGCGAAGCGCCAGATCGAATCCACGTTGCACAAGCTGCGTGCCACCCTGAACAGCCTGGAAGCCAAAAACGAGCCCGGCCGGTATCGGTCGCAGATCACCCTCGCCCAACGCCGCATTCGCGCCTTCGGTATCGCGAACCGCCTCATCGAAGTAGAAATCGCCCGATTCTGCTAGTCGTCAAGCAGCGGATTGTGCACCATGCGCAGCCCGCGGTCCAGCCCGGCCACAATGCCCAGCGCGCCCAGCAGCGTGTTCAGCCATTCCGACAGCGCGAACGTGGGCACCGAGAACCCCAAGGGGATTCCCAGCCAGGCAGCTCCCTGTGCCAGGCTGTTCAGCAGGTTGGGAATCTGCGTGACCAGCGCCACCACCAGCACTGCCCAGGACACCGCGGCGATGACGCGGCTGGCCACGGGATGCTCGCGGTCGAAGGCAAGACGCAGCGCTTCGGCCGTGCCGGGCAGCGGCAGCAGCGCACGGGCACGCCCGCTAGCCACCAGGTGGGCGCGTTTCATACCGTATAGCGCCATGGCGGCCTCGATGACGGCACCATCATCCAGCACGAAACGGGCGGGCGATTTCTGCTCTTCCGCCAGGCAACCATCGCGATACAGCCGCACCTTCTCGCCGAAGTCGAAGAAGTCCACCTCCACCACATAGGACGAACCGCCATAGCCCGCGCCGAACAGGCCGCGCCAGAACACATCGGTCGCTTTCGTGGGGCGCAGACAATCAGCCGTCTCTTTCGCGAAACGCGCGGGGCTATCGCCGTTCGAACGATGGGAAGAACGCGCGGCGGCTCTTCCCTCATCGTCCTTCCGCCCACAGCTGCGCACCGATAATTCCATGGGGTGTCTCCTGCCCTCAGGTTATAATACGCTTGTATTATATTACATTTGTATTAGAATGGAAGCCCCTTTGCCAAAGTTGGTGTAATTTCGCCACCGCACCTAAGGACGCCACCATGCCCAAGATCATCGACGAGCGTGCTCGCCGCGAAGCTATTGCCGAAGCCGTATGGGCCATCGCCAGCCGTGATGGCCTCGACGGAGCCACCGTACGCGCCGTGGCAGCGGAGTGCGGGCTGTCCACCGGAGCCATCCAGCACTCCTTCCCCAGCCAAGCTACCCTGCAGCAATTCGCCATGGAGCTGATCGTAGAGCGCGTTACCGAGCGCCTGACCGAAACGGGAACGGCCGACCCGCACCCCGCGCCCTGCGACGAAAGCGCCACGGCCAACCACAACGCCCCCGCGCTCGTTTCCAACCACCGCAACTCCGCGGCCATCTCTGTCGCCGAAGCCCGCGTCGTCCTGGACGAGACCGTCACCGCGATGCTGTTGCAGCTGCTGCCCTTAGACAAAGAACGGGAAACCGAGGCCCGCGTATGGGCCGCCTTCTCCACTGCCGCCCTCACAAACCCCGACTTGGCTCCCTACGTCCGCAAGATGGATGCGCTCCTGGCGACTTTCTGTCGGCGCTGCGTTGAGTCGCTCATCAGCGGCATGCCCGCCGACGATCTGGCGGCCGGCAACAGCCGTTCCGCGAAATCCGCCCCAACGTCGCGCGCAGGCGACCCCGCTGCCATCGCTGCTCACCTCCACGCACTGCTCGATGGCCTCGCCCTCCACCTCCTCGTGAATCCCGACGCCGCCCATCGCCGCCAGGCCACCGCCCTCATCCGTTCCTTCGTCGCCGCCCTCACTTAGCTCGCTCGCACGCGACCAAAATCACGTTTGGGCGAGTCACCGGGCCCCTTTGCGCGACAAAAAGCACGGTTGGGCGAGCCTTTGCATCCGAAAAGCTCCCGCCGCCCTCGCCCAAACGTCATTTTGGTCGCGCGAACCCCGCATTAGACGCGCCGCTGTACCAAGACCCACGTTGACCGCCATCGCGATCTGGCCCTGACCCTTGTAGATGCCGCCGTACTTGAAGCCCTGGTCCCAGTCGGGCTCGCTGTCGTACACGTCGTCTTCCACATAGTCGGCAGTCTCGGGGCAGCAGCAGCGCATCATGTCGCGGTCGCCGGAGAAGTCGCCCGTGGCCAGCACGATGGCCTTGCGGCCCACGTACTGGGCGTAGCTGCCGTCCTCACGCTTGCAGATGACGGCGGTCACACGACCGGTGTTGTCGTCCTCGCAAATCAGCTGCTCGGCGATGTTCCTATAGAAGATGCGCCCACCCAGATCGTCGGTCAAGTGACGCGCCAACTCCCACACGAACAGCGGCTGCATCTTGCCCGTAACCACCTCCAGGCCGTCCTCAGGCGGGGTCTGGCCGTTCAGATTCCAGCCCACGGCAGCGGTACGCTGCAGATACAGGCTGTCCTCCTTGTCGGGGGTGCCGATCTCGATATCGATGCCGTAATCAGCCTTCTCCATTAAGTCGCAGGCCCAGTTCATGGCCTCCTCGGAGTTGCTGTAGTGCAGGTACCACTTGCGCTGGTCCACCTTGTGCGCCTGGCAGAAAATCTCCTTCTGGTACTGCTCGATGGGCACGCGCGGATAACCCTGGGCCTCGAAGGCCTTGCAGTACACGGCGTTGTTGGAACCGCCGCGGGACGTGGGCTTGGTGGAAGCCGACACGATGATGGCGTCCAGCCCCTCTTCCGCCGCGCTGTTCGCGGTCATCAGGCCCGAGGTGCCGCAACCCACCACGACCACGTCAGCCTCAATGGTCTCGGCGATCTGATCGGCGGGAATCGGATCGGGCGCGATCTCGAAGGCCCACGGGCGCTGCGCGGTGGCAGCCGTGTTGTACTGGTCGCCGCCCGTGGCGAACAGAGCCTCGTCTTGTTTGTCGGACGATGCCGCAGGCGCGCAGGCCGCCAACGTCGTCGCGCCCACGGCTCCCACCGCCGTCAGCGCCGCGCCCTTCAGAACGTTTCGACGATTCATATCCATGACAGGTCTCCCTTCCGGCGAAGCTTGCGCCCCCTTTGAGCGCCCCTCCTCTTCGCATCACCGAGAAGGTATCGCAGCCCTCGCGGGCCCCACATCCCCCCAACCAGGGACCACCGGGGAAAATGTCACTTTGGCCCCTTTTGGGGGATGGACGGGGGATGGGCAAACGACGGGAAAGGGCTGATCGAAAGGACCCCCACCCTTTCGCCGCCCATAACCAGAGCACAAAAAAGGGAAGGGCAGCCGGGGGTGGCTGCCCTTCCAAGAGGAGGGGGGGTATGTCAGTTCGGTATCGCCCTAGACGCCCACATGGTGGGCGGCACTGCGCGCCTGATCAGCCTCGACCAACGAGCCGCCCGTCAGATTATCGTCCAGCTCGCCCACCTTCCGTGCATAGCCCAGGCGGCGCGCCACCACGAGGCCGGCGTAGGCGATGGTCAGCAGCAGGCCCATGGCCATCACCCAGTGCACCCAGCACTTCGGCTCGTCGAAGGCACCCAGGGCCGTCGCATCGTCCTCGATGGTCTCTCCGCCCACACGGCTCACCATGGGGGTGGAGTCGTCGAACAGCACCTCGGCGTACACTGGCTCGGAGATGTCATCGGTACCTGCCACGGCGCGAGCCAGGCGATCCGCAGCGGCCGCCGTCCGATACACTGTCTGAATCGAGCCGCCCAGCGGCGTGGTGGGCGTCATGCCCGTGGGGGTGTCCGACTGGCTGAAGCCCGGAGTCAGCACCGCGTCACCAATAGTGAAGGTGCCCGGCATCACGGTGATACGGTAATTCGGGTTGTAGTCGTACTCGGCCGTCAGCGCGTTCAGGTAAACGCCCGTCATCTCGCCGGCCACCGAGCGGGTGTAGGTGAGCCCCGCCAGCACATCACCCTTGACCAAACCGATCACCTGACCGGTGAAGGCGGGGTCGGCCGTACCGGCCGCCTTGCGGGCATCGTCCACATTGATGATCGCGCGAGCCTGCTCCACCGTCAGCGAACCGTCCACGGTGGTCACGCGGAAGTTGTCCGTCACGTCGTTCTGAGCCGCATCCACGATCTTCACCGACGCGGGATCGATGGAGGCCGTCGACACACCGGCGTTCGTGCGCGAGCCCGTCACCGCCGCCGTGGCCGTAAAGCCCTCGGGCACGCCGGTGATCTGCGCCGCGCCCGGCTCGAGCGCGGTGCCGTCGTACACCTTCGACGCGCTGGGGGCCTCGATGACCACCTCATCCATATGAGCAGTGCGCACCACGATCTCGGAATCCTTCGACACGCGCTTGATCTTGCACTCATAGGTGGTCTGGCCGTTGGCCACCGGCTGGCTTTCGCCGTTCACCACCACCGACGCGATGCGGTAGCCCTCGTCGGCGTTGAAGATCATGGTCTCGGAGTCGCGGCCGAACAGCACTTCCTGGGTGGCGTTGCCGCGCACCACGCCGTGGGAGCCCTCGGCGAAGGTGCCGCGCACCGTGTAGGCGTCGCGCTGGTACACCACGTACAGCACATTCTGGTCGGGGTCGAGGCCCATGGTAGTCGGGCCCACGAAGGTCGGCTCACCCGTAAAGCCCTCGACGGGGCGGAAGTTCTCCACCAGCACGGGCACGTCGCCCTCGAAAGCGGCCTTGCCGCGCGCGGCGCTGATCACTTCGCCGTTCACGGAGTCCTTGCAGTAGAACACCGTGTAGCCCACCTGCTCGGGCACGAACGAGTACACGAACTCGTTGGTCTCGCCGCCGATCAAGGTATCGACGGAAGGCACCTCGCTCCAAGCGCCCGAGGTCGGCACGTAGCCGAGGCGGGCCTTCGCCCCGGGCAGCGACAGCAGCAGCTCGTCGTCAGCCAGGGCCTCCCACGCGTCACCGTTCCACCGGTTCAATGTCACCACCGTGGTCTTGTCGTCGGTGGAGCCCGCAGGCTCGTCCCACGTGCCGTTCTCCACCGAGAACACCGCCACGGCCTGGTACTTGTCGGGCACGCCGTCGCCGCGATCCAGGCTCTCCACGCCCAGACGGTCCACGCCGTAATGCAGCGTCACCACGTTGTTGTCGGCACTCGAAGTGACAATGCCGTTCGCGTTCTCCACGAAGTCGAAAGCATAGCCCTCGATGACGCGATCCATCTCATAGGGAATGAGACCCTCGAAACCGGCGGTGCCCGTCTGCTCATCCAGCACACGACCCTCGTCATCCACATAGCGCACCGTGTAGGGGAAGTTGCCCACCACGAAGCGCGCCTCGAAGGTCATCGGAGCCGCGACGTCGGTGTTGGGAGTCGGCCAATTGCAGGCATCGTCCAGCCACATGCCGTCGGTCTGAGTCAGGGCCGGAATTTGGGCCTCGGTCAGATGCCCGATGCCGTCCACTGCCAGAGCGCCCTCGGCGTTGTAGCGGCTGACCACGGCGTACTTCTCCACCGCGTCCGAACCATCGGCCCACACGCTGTTCTCGTCGTGAATGAAGGTGACCTTCACCTGGTACTTGTCGGGCACGCCGTCGCCCTTATCAGGATCGTTCACGCCCATGGTGTCGCGGGTGTAGTAATGCTTGATCACATTCAGGTCGGCGTCGTCGGTCACCGTGATGGAGCACTGGTTGTTGGGGTTCGTCTCGTCGAACATGTAGTTCACACGCTGGGAGTTTCCGTCGATGTTCTCCAGCGTGGGCAGCACGGCCGGTGCGTAGTCAGTGCCGTAGGGCACCTGGGCGAACTGGGTTTTGGCCAGCGCATCGCCGAAGTAGATCTCGGTCTTCACCTCGTACTTGTTCTTCTCGCAGTAGAAGGTGATCACGCGACCGGTGCGCTCCACCTGCTGGGCCGCGTTACCCGAGGCCGCATAGGCATAGCCGCGCGGGCAATCCAACGAATCGGTGGTCACGACCGTGGTCAGCTCGACTTTCTCCATGGAATCGCCGGCGCTCTTCACCTCGGTCACGTCGCGGCGCTCGATCTCGGTCTCGCGACCGTCCTCGTCCTTCCACACGAAGCGCGCGGTGAAGAAGGTCTCGCCGTCGAAGGCTTCCCACTGGGCCTTCAGCACCACGTCGCGGGCCGGCATGATCAGCTTCGCACCGGGCTCGTAGATGCCCAGATCGTTGCCAGCACCGTCCAGCAGCTTCCAGGCCGCCAGATAATGGCCCTCCAGGGCGAAGTCCTCGCTCGGGCCGGCCAGCACCACCGGGGTACCCGGAGCGGCCGTCACAGCCTGGGGAGCGGAGCCCTCGGCGCCGTTCAGATCGTAGGACGCAGTGTAGGAACGCGTATTCACGAACACGGCGATGGCGCGGTAGGTGCCCGTAGGCCAAGTGATGGACGTGCCCTCGTAGGCGTCGGCGTTGCTATCGGTCGCCAGGGCCAGCGCCTCGGCGGCCGTGTAAGGCTGGTCGGGATGGGCGGAATCATTGGAGATGAAGCAACGTGCCACTTCGTAGCTCACGCCGTCGCCCAGGTTGAACTTCACACCCTGGGGCAGGCTCGTCACCGCGGCATCGAAGTGCAGCGTCTGGGTGAACAGCGGCTCGGTGCCCTCCTCGGCACCCGCGGGGAACACGAAGACCTGCACGCCATGGCCGCCGGCCACCGCATCGGTCAGCACATCCTCTTCCACGGCCACGTTCAGCATATCTTTGTTGTCGCTCGCGCCCTGCAACTTCGAGCAGAAATACACCAGCTGCTCGCCCTCGGCCAGCGCGGTCCAGTCGGCCGACGCGGTGCGGTACTCCACCACGCCGTCGGTCACACGCAGGGATACCACGTTAGCTGCGCTGTTGCAGGCCTCGGAAACGGCCTTCACCTGGTCGGGCGTAGCGTCGGTGGCGATCACGCCCACCTTGCCATTCAGCACGTAGCGGTCAGCGCCGAAGTTGAACACGGGATCGGCCACGGGAGGTACGCGGTTCGCGTCCACCTCGCCAGTCAGCGGAACGACAATGGTGCGGTCACCCAACTTGGCGCCGCCCTGGTACAGAGCTGCGGGGACCACGGCGCTCTCGCCCTCGGTCAGGGTAATCAGAGGCGTCTCCACCTGATTCACTGCGTCGGTGGCCACGTCGGTCACACCCTGGACGATGGCGTCCTTCAGCGCGTCGCCCACGGTAGCGGGGCCCTCGGTCGTCTCGGTATCGACCGGAGCGGGGGCCTCCTCGGCGGGAGCCTCGTCGCCCTCCGCCACCGCGCCGTCGTCCGAAGCAGAGGAATCGTTCTCGGCGGCCACGGCGGTCACCTTCAGCACGGCGCCTTCCACCAGCTGGTCAGCGGCGATCACGTACAGGTCGTTGGCGGCGGCCTCGTCGGCAACCTCGGCGGCCACAGGCTCGGCAGAAACCGTGCGCTGGGTGCCGGCCACTTCCAGAACCTCGTCGTTGTAGGTCACCGACTCAATGGCGAAGCCCTCTTCGGCGGCCACAGCGAAGCGCAGCTCGTCGCCGGCGGCCACCTCGATGGCGCCCTCGACAGCGCGGCCGTCCACCAGCAGGCTGGCATTCTGCACCTCAACGGGCACCGTCATCGAAGCGACGCCGACACCGTCGGCCGCATCGCCCTCGGTCTCGATCACGCGCGAGGCCTCCATCGCCTTGTCGGACACCGTGGCACCGTCCATCTCGTCGGCCATGGCCATGGCCGAGGGAGTGAACGTCGAGCAGGCCAGCAGGGCCGTCAGCGCAACCGCCACCGCCTTGCCCTCAGTGCTGTGTCGTGCGTCGATGAAGCGCTCTATCATCTTCATTTCCACCAACAACTCCTTTTATCGCGGCGATGTTCTCGCCCGGTCTCTCCGCCCGTTGCGCGGGCTTGGTATTACTCAAGACATAGTTTTCAGATTGGTGACAATTTTACCGAGCATTTAATGGTAGAAAAAAGGCTCTTGCAGGGTTTTGACCATGAAGTGATAGGGCAATGATCGGAGAACAGTTGCCAAGTTGTTAGAATTCCGTAGTGAAATGGTAGTGCCAGGGATGCTGATCGAGCGCGAAAAGAGCGCTCCGTTAGACGTTTTCGCCCATGAGAATAGCCAGCTCCCGCCGGCTTTCAAAGGCCTGGGGACGATCGGGGTGAGCCACCTCGACCAGCTCTCCCTCCCAAATGGCTCCGTTATCGCCGAACTTCGACGTTCGCACGATTCGCTGGAATCTCACGCGGGAATTCGAGGGGAGTTCTGCCAGGTCGAAGCTGTAATTCAAGGCTCCCAGCAAAGTTTGCAGGGTGTCGACCACCGACGTGCCGGGCTCCAGCCGTATCACGCCCGTCTCGCAGTTGTACACCAAGCCCGGTGCCAGAAACATGGTGCGGATGCGCTCACGACGCTTCTTCTCGGCCAAATGGATGGCTACGCAGGCCCCGGCGATTACCAGCCACCATGCCAGGGTAATGACCAGATCTACAGGATTGTCGACGACGTTGAACTGCAGGGCCTGCCACATCCACAGGAAGAGGACAGAAGCAGCCACGAGAATGGCGATGATTATCCAATTACTCTTCTGCATCCCGTTTTCCCCATCTTGGCCGACCGGCGACCATGGCGCGACTATCCTGTTACCAATTCGAAAACTATAGCACAAACAACGGCGGCCACGCCCCATCTGCAGTCATAAAAAGACCCGCTGGCACTTCAGCGGGTCTGAGAGATTCCTGATGGCAGGCCCCGCGCGGGCCGGCTCAAGAACGGTAAGGTTAGTCCTCGACGATCTCGGGGATAGCGCCCATGGGGCACTCCTCGACGCAGTCGCCGCAGGCGATGCAAGCGTCCTCGTTGACCGCCTCAACAACGCCGTTGACGACCTCGAGCACTTCCTGGGGGCACGCGTCAACGCAGATGCCGCAGCCGATGCACTCGTCAGCTTCAATAACCGGATGAGACATGGGAAGCTCCTTTTGTTCTCAGTGAATGATTCCTCGTCTGGGGGGCGGGGGCGGGGCCCCTCAACCACATTGCGCAAGATACCATGAAAGCCGTGGAGCGCAAGCAGGAATCAAGAACTTTTCAGGGGGCGGCTTACAAGCGCAAGAAGCACCGTCTCTTTGCCCGGTAAACGGTGTTGCGCAACCGCCCAAAAACCGTCGCACAGCCGCCGGCAAGCCGCCCCGCTCACGCGGTCGTTACCTTAGCAAATGCGGGGCAGCTGCTCGCCGACCAGCATGTCCAGGATGCGAGTGCTGCCGAAGGCGGTGCGCAGGAACACCTTGGGGCCGCGCGTCGCATCGGCTTCGGCCACGGTGCCGATGAGGGCCGCATCGCGCCCGTAGGGGCTCGCCTGCATGGCCGCCAGGGCCGCCTCGGCCTCGTCGGGAGCCACCACGCAGACCATCTTGCCCTCGTTGGCCACCTGCAGCACGTCGTAACCGAGCATCTCGCAAGCGCCCAGCACCGCATCGCGCACGGGAACGGCCTGCTCGTCCACGGTGATGTCGGTGTTCGACTGAGCCGCCAGCTCGTTGAGCGTGGAGGCCAAACCGCCCCGAGTGGGGTCGCGGAAGCAGCGCGTATGGGGCGCGGCCGCCAGCACGTCGGCGATCAGGTGGTTCAGCGGTGCGGCGTCGCTTTCGATATCCGCCGAGAAGTTCAGGCCCTCGCGGCAGCTCATGATGGTGATGCCGTGGTCACCCAGCGTGCCGCTTACAAGCACCGCATCCCCGGGGCGAATCTGAGCGCCGCCCAAGTCCACGCCCGTCGGCACCGCCCCGATGCCGCTCGTGTTGATATAGATGCCGTCACCGTGACCGCGATTCACCACTTTGGTGTCGCCGGTCACCATGCGCACGCCGGCTTCCTTCGCGCATTCCGCCATGGAAGCGCAGATACGGCGCAGGTCGTCCATGGGAAAGCCCTCTTCCAGAATGAAGGCGCAGGACAGGTACAGCGGCCGCGCGCCAGAGGTGGCCACATCGTTTACCGTCCCGCACACGGCCAGACGGCCGATGTCGCCGCCCGGGAAGAAGTGCGGCGTCACCACGAAGCTGTCGGTGGAGT
>OLQI01000619.1_pt1 | contig 31444 bp, 16 predicted proteins | sample 1672171 | NCBI WGS metagenome assembly OLQI01 (sample SAMEA3136655, study PRJEB25190) | human gut metagenome
GTTTTTACATACGTCAGATTGGCATGTGGGGCGAACCCTCAATGGCTGGTCTTTGTTGGAGGAGCAGGAGTGGGCCTTTCAACAGATTGTGGATTTGGCTATTAGCGAAAAAGTGGATGGGGTTATCATTGCGGGAGACCTCTATGACCGTGCGGTGCCGCCTGTAGATGCGATTAAGCTATTTAATAAGACCTTGGCCCGCCTGGTCTTGGAGGAGCAGATTCCTGTCTATGCTATCAGTGGCAACCACGATGGTGCTGAACGTTTGCATTTTGGACGAGACTTTTTTCAACATCAAGGTCTTCATTTAAGCACACGTTTGGAGGAGGCTTTTGAGCCTATTGAGTTGGAGGCTTGCCAGATTTTCCTCCTTCCCTTTATCGATCCTATTGATGCCCGTATTTATTATAAGGACGATGAGAATAAGGAAATTCAGGGGATTGGTGATGCCTTGGCCTATATTCTCGAGGATATGGAAAAAGCTTTTGATCCTGACAAGGCCCATGTCTTGGTGACGCATTTTGCGGTTTCTAAGAAGGATGATAGCGATGGTCAAGGTCTTAGAGAATTGATGTTGTCTGAAACTAGCAATACGGTAGGTGGTCTTTCTAATGTGACCAGTGACCTTTTCAAGGCTTTCGATTATGTGGCCTTAGGGCATATCCATACGCGTTTTGCCAGTCCGAGCCAGCACGTGCAATATTCAGGCAGTCCGGTCGCCTTTAACGTCAAAGAAGCCAAGCGTAAGGAAGAAAAGGGTGTCTATATTCTTGACTTGGATGCAACTGGTGACTTGTCTCAGACCTTCCATCCTCTAGAAGTCAAACGACCGATTTTGGCCTTGCAGGCGTCTTTTGAAACCTTGGTGTCACCTGAATTTTATAAGGATCAGCCTTGTCAAAAGGCTTGGTTTGCCTTTGATATTCAATTGTCCAGTCGTAAGGAACTAGAGGGCATCAATGTGCGTGCCCGTCTGGAAGAGATTTATGGGACAGACATTGTAGAAATCACTTTCAGTCGTTTGGGTGATGTCAGGGAAGGAAGCGTGACTGTAGATCAGCACTTAAAAGATTTGGAAATGCAGTCGCCTCAGGAAATTGTCTCTGATTTTTACCAGACAGTGACTGGGGGCGATGTCTTGTCTGAGAGACAAACTGCCCTTGTGGAAAGTATTTTTGAGGAGATTGGAAGGAGTGGACAATGAGACCAGTTCAGTTAGAATTGACCAATTTTGGACCTTATCGTAAGGAAGTCATCAATTTCACCCAGTTTGACCACGCTCCCCTCTTTTTGATTGGTGGGGACACGGGGGCTGGTAAGAGTACACTCTTTGATGCCATGACGGTTGCCTTGTTTGCCACAACCAGTGGCGATCGCAATGTTGAGGAGATGCGGTCAACCTTCGCTGGTCCAGAGGACGATCTGACTAAGGTGACTTTCTACTTCCAACAGGGTAAGCATCTTTATCGCATTGAGCGAGTGCTCCAGCAGGAGAGAGCCAAGCGAGGTGGGGGCACGACCATGCAAAAGGCGACGGCTTCTCTAGTCATTGTGGATAAAATTGGTGGTCAGGAAATTGAAAAGCTTGGGGATAAAATCAAGGAAGTGAGTGACCAGATTGAGCAGATTTTGGGGCTCAATGCTGAGCAGTTCAAACAGATTATTCTCCTTCCGCAAAATGATTTCAGTCGTTTCTTGAAAGAAGATTCCAAGACCAAGACTCAAATTTTAAAGAAAATCTTTGGAACGGGTATTTTTGACCGTTTTCAAAAGAGCTTGGAAGAGCGTCTTCGTCAGAGCAATAAGGATATGGATAAGCGTCAAGCTCAGCTAGATGGTCATTTTGCCAGTCAGGTCTGGTCTGAGGAGGAATTAGCAGTCTTGACCCAAACGCCAGCCTCTGAAAAATTGGCACGCCTTGAAGAGCTTTTGTCTCAGCGTCAAGAAAGTCTTACGGAGCAAAAAAGTATCTTGAAGGATGCCCATGAGGATTTGGCAAAATTGCAGAAGAGCTTGCAAACTGCCCAAGATTTGGCAAAGAGTTTCCAAGAATTGGAGCAAGCCAAGGAGCGTTACCGTCTGGAAATTGAGGAAGGTGCTCAGAAACAGGCAGAAGCGAAAGCGCATCTGGAGGAATTGCAGTTTGCCCAAGGCTTGCAGGAAACCATTAGCAGTTTGAAGCAGTATCAGAAGCAGTTGTTGCAAGTAGAACAGGACCTTGAGATTGCTCAGGAGAAATTAAAGGATAAGGGGCAGGCTTTTAAGGAAGTTAAGGCTCAAAAAGAGGAACTTGCAGCTAAATCTAAGGATATTCTTCAAAAAGAAGAGAAGCTGGAAGCGTGGAAAGAGGCTATTTTCTATGCCCAGAGTCTTGCCCAAGAGCAGGGAAAAATCGAACGGTCCAGTGCTAATTACAAGCAGTTGGAGGAAACCTATCAGCAGGCTTCAAAAGAGATTGAGCTCCTTTCCCAGTCCTTGTCAGATTTGCAGGCTAATCGTCTTAGTTTAGAGAGTTTACATGAGGCTGAAAAACTCCTCCAGTCTGTGGGTTACAGTGTGGATAAGCAACTGGCTCAGGACCTGAAAGAAATAGAGGGCTTGAATCAGGAGTTGGCAAAGACGGAAAAACGTCATCAAACCTTATCTTTGGATAGTGACCAAGCTCAAGAAATTCTCAAAGGATTGGAAGAGAAGTTGAAAACGACTTTGGCTTCACGTCGTCAACTCATGATTGCCCAGTTGCAGGCAGAATTAGAGGATGGACAGCCCTGTATGGTCTGTGGTTCCCTAGAACATCCTCAGGTCGATGGGACACAGGCTGATGAAGCGGCCTTGAAGGATCTCATGGACCAGGTGGAGGAACTTCAAGCTCAAAAAGAAAAGCAAGTTGCTACCTTGTCAAATCGTCAGGCTAGATTGAGTGAAGTTGAGACTAAGCGCCAAGATCTGCTTGACCAAGTGGCTAAAGTTAATTTATCTCTTCAAAAACACTATCAAGAACTCGAAGAGCAAGTTGAGGGGCAGTTTGATTTTGACTTTTCAGAGGACTATGGTGCTGACCGTGGGCAAGCCATACTCCGAAAGGTTAAGCAGCATTATCAAGAACTCCAAAAACGCTATGAGAAGGAAGAGGCAGACCGTGTCCATTATCAAGAGGAGTTAGCTAAGGCCCAAGAAAAAGCGACAGATTTGGCTAAGAGCTATCAAGAGGCTAAGGCAACTCTCGATCAAGCTAAGGAGCGCCTCAAAGATTTGCAGGAAGCTCATCCAGAGCTAGAGTCTGTTGAGGTTTATCAAGAACGAATTTCCCTTGCGAAGCAGGAGTTGGACCTCTATAATAAGCAGGTCAAGGAAAATGGTGAAGCCTACAACCAACTTCATGCCGACATTCAAGGCATCAAGGGGCAACTTGAGAGCTTGACCAAGTCTAAAGAAAAGACCAGCCAAGAAACGAAGCGTTTATCAGCTGAGTTGGACCAAAGTCTGAAGGCCAAAGGGGCTCTCACCAATGACTTAGAGCAAATCCAGCTTTGGCTGCTTGAGGTGAACAAGCAAGCTATTCCTAAGCTTCAGGCTCAATTGACAAGTTACCAAACCCTTAAACAAGAGTTGCAGGCGCAGATTAGTAAGAGCCAAGAGCTTCTCCAAAATCAAGAAAAACCAGATTTAGCTGCTTTAACACAAGAGGTTCGAATCAGGCAGGAAAGTTACGATAAACAATTGTCTCAGGTCTCTGTCCTGGAAAAGGGACTTAAGGATGCGACGGCTACCTACCAAGCGGCTAAAACTCTTCAAGACAGCAACCAAGAGGCCTTTAAGGCCCATCAAGAACTCAGTGATTTGGTTAAGGTGGTTAAGGGAGAAAATACTGCTCTGACTGGTCGTCTCAATCTTGAGGTCTACGTTATCCGTCAGTATTTCCAACAAATCTTGGACTATGCCAATGCCAACTACATCGGTCTCTTAACGGATAATCGCTATTCCTTTGTCTTGAGCGAGGAAGGACGCAGGGCGCGTGATCACTTTGGTTTGGATATCAACGTCTATGACCAGTTGACAGGTAGTGAACGCTCCGTTAAATCCTTGTCTGGTGGTGAAACCTTTATCGCTGCACTGGCCATTGCTCTATCCCTCTCAGAAGTCGTGCAAAATACCAGCAAGGGTGCCGTTGTTGAAGCCCTCTTCATCGACGAAGGTTTCGGTTCGCTAGATAAAGAGGCTCTCACTAAGGCCATTGCGGTCCTAGAACAAATTGGCGAAAACCGTATGGTCGGTGTCATCAGCCACGTGGACGACATGAAAGAAGGTATCGCCCAGCAATTAGCTATCATCAAGTCGCATGATGGTAGTAGCCGTATTAAAATTGTGGATAAGGGGTAGGAAGAGTCGAGAGTTTAAGAGACCTCGCTCAAAACCTTTAAGCATTCTATGAGATAGTTCCTCGTCGGGGCTATCTCTTTTTCTATCCTTTATTTTGAAGCTTTTTAACTGTCAGTTTTTTCTGAAAATAAAAGGAAATTAGTTTGAAAAAAACCTCTCATAAAAAAGCTAATCTATTAGAAAATTAAGTGATACTATGGTATAATTTAATATGGTTAAGTCTCGATAAAAGCAAGGAAAAAGTGTATAGAGTGTGTTTTAGGTCCCTATCTCTTGCGACCTAAAAGTTGTTATTAAACTCTTAGACTGTTTCTGGAAAGCTTATGTCGATTTGAGACAGGAAAAGAAAAAATTATACTAGCTAGAAAAAAATAAGAAATAAAAAATGACAGAAAAAATTTCCGTAATTATTCCCGTTTACAATGTGGAAAATCAACTCCAGACCTGTCTAGACAGTGTCTTGGGGCAGACCTATCAAAATCTTGAAATTATCCTCATCAATTATGGCTCAATAGATAAGAGTGACGCCATTTGTCGTAGCTATGCTGCTAGGGATTCTCGCATTCTCTATTTCAAAAAGGATAATGGAGGGCTTTCAGATGCTCGCCATATTGGTATTCGTCAGGCTAAGGGAGCTTACGTTACCTACGTGGATGCTGAGGATTGGGTAGAACCAACCTATCTAGAGGAGCTTTATAAGGCGCTCCAAGCTCACAAGGCAGATATCGCAGTAGCCAATTACAGTGTTTATAAGGAATCGGAAGATCGCTTTTATTTTTATATCAAGGATGAAGATTATTACGAGCAGGTGTATTCACCCGCTCAGATTATTGATGGGCTCTTTGAAGAAACCAATAACATCAACATCGCTCTGATTTCTGCGACAGGTAAACTCTACAAACGTTCCTTGTTTAATGACTTGCTTTTTCCAAAAGAGCATGCAGGAGAGGATGGCTTTTTCAACCTTAAGGCTTACCTCATGAGTGAGCGTACGGTTTATCTCAACAAGGGCCTTTATGTATACCGTGAGAGTCCAGAGATGCCATCAGCGACTTGGATGCAAGATTGGATGATGACCTTGGTTTATGCCATGGAGGAGCGCTTGGCTATTGTTGCTAGCCATGGTTTCCCTCTGGAAAAATACATGGTTACCTACCGTCAGATGCTGGAGGCTTGCTTGAAAAATGTAGAGGAGCAAGGTCTCACAGATTCTGATGCCTACCGCTCCATTCAGGAGAAATTTCAGGTCTTGAGCTTGGCTCCTCAACGTTATGAGACTAAGAAGCGTGCCATTGTTCTAGCAGCCAATTATGCCTATGTTGACCAAGTGCTTACGACCATCAAATCTATCGTTTTCCATCATCGCAACATTCGTTTTTACTTGATTAACGATGATTTTTCTCAAGAGTGGTTTAGAGGACTTAACCGTCATCTGGCTGCCTTTGGTAGTGAAGTGATTAACTGTCGTGTGGATAGTAGTCATATCAAGCAATACAAGACCAATAGCAATTATGCTAGTTACCTACGCTATTTTGTGGCGGATTTTGTGTCTGAGGAACGAGCTCTCTATTTGGATAGTGACATGGTGGTTACAGGTTCTCTAGAGGACCTCTTTACCCTTGATTTACAAGGTCGCCCTTTGGCTGCAGTGCGTGATTATGCCATTCAGGTTCAGGACCGCCAGGCAATGTTTGATGCAGGTTTCATGGTGATTGATACGGCTTATTGGAAGCAGTACAACATGAGACGCCACTTGATCGACATGACCAGCGAATGGCATGATAAGGTTCCGTTTGCGGAGCAGTCCATTCTAAATATGGTCTTCCGCAACAACTGGTTGCCATTATCGTTTGATAATAACTATGCGGTCACCAAGTCTAGTCTAGCTGGCTTCCATTTGCCAAATGGTCAGGACTATCCTAAGGTTCTGCATTATGCCTCACATCGTAAGCCTTGGTTGCCATTGGCCTGCCAAGCCTGTCGTGAGGTCTGGTGGTTCTATGCTCAAATGGATTGGTCAGGGGTCGCTGAAAATGCTGCTTTATTGCCACTTTCAGAGGATATGATTTATCCTAAGGGCCGTCCATTCACGTGTTTGGTCTACACCAACATTTCAGAAATTCCGCATTTGACGGACCTTATCTCGGCTCTTCCTAAGGTACAGTTTAAAATTGCCTCTCGCCAGCATGTGACAGATAAACTGGCCCAATTGATTACCTATCCAAATGTGACGGTTTACTCAGCCATTGCGGGCTTAAACGGGCTAGATTTGGAATTGGTGCGGACTAGCGACTTGCTTTTGGATATCAATCCAGGAAGAAAGGTAGTGGAGATTCTTGATGCCTTTAGGTTTGAAAATAAACCGATTTTAGGGTTTGAGGACCTCAAGTCAACCAAGCATAACCAACAAACCTACTCAAGAGATCGTTGGAAAGAGATGGCTGAGACCATTCGCCAAATGCGAAAAAAGAGCCTGTAATCCTTTGTTTGGATAAGTCGGCTGAAATGGCGTCTCTGTCTCGTTTCAATCGAAATAACATCAGCCTGTCTATGGGCAGGAAATAGGAGTAATAGTGAAAAAAATTAGTCAATCGATAATCACCAAACGTGTCTTATGGACCCTCTTTTTCCTCTTTATTTATTGTTTGGGAAATCAATTGGTTCTACCGTTTGTAGATTTGAAAAATGCAAATATCTTTGGGGGAGTCATCGGTTCCTTGGCTTTCTCTAGTGCCATGATGGGTGGAAACCTCAGGTCCATGTCTCTTTTTTCAGTGGGCTTGTCGCCCTGGATGTCGGCCATGATTCTCTGGCAGATGTTTTCTTTCTCTAAGAAAATGGGCTTGAAAAATCTCCCCATTGAGATTCAGGACCGTAGACGCATGTATCTGGCCCTAGGGATTGCCATTGTTCAATCTTTGGCAGTATCCTTGAATTTACCTATCGTTTCAGGGGTTAATGCTAGTCTCGCTATTTTCATGAATACCATTTTATTGATTGCCGGTACCTTTTTCTTGGTTTGGTTATCAGACCTCAACTCCCTCTTTGGGATTGGGGGCTCCATTGTCATCTTGATGGCAAGTATGATGGCCAATCTGCCTTATCAAATCATGGATAGCATTGAAAAATTAGGTATTGGTTGGAATGTCTTACTTCCTCTGATTCTGTTCAGTTTAGTATTCCTCTATGTTTCAGGGGTTGTGCAGAGGGCTAGATACCGCATCTCAATCAATAAAATCAATATTCATAACCGCTTCAAACAGTATTCTTACTTGGATATTATGTTGAATCCAGCCGGGGGGATGCCCTTCATGTATGCCATGTCCCTGGTCAGCATTCCGCAGTACGTCTTTATGCTGATTCAATTTATCCATCCTGAAAACAAGTGGACCAGTGGTGCCATCAAGGCCTTGACGGTCGGTCAACCTCTTTGGTTGGTTGTTTATCTGGTCATGCTCTTCGTTCTAGGGTTAGCCTTTGCCTTTGTTAATGTCTCTGGTGAGCAAATCTCTGAGCGTATGCGCAAGTCAGGTGAGTACATCTACGGCGTTTATCCAGGCCAAGAAACCAGTGCCTATATTAACCATTTGGTGCTTAGACTTGGTTTCATCGGTGCCCTTTATATGCTCTTTATGGCGGGTGCTCCAATGCTGATTATCTTGGTCAATCCAGATTACCTGCAACTGAGTATGATTCCTGGGACATTCTTGATTTTTAGCGGTATGATTTACAACGTTAACGAGGAAATGAAAGCCTTGAAGCTTAACACTTCCTACACCCCACTTTTTGAAAATGTATAATATCTCACCCCTCGTGGGGTTGAGAGGCAGGCTGGTGATGCGTGATCGGTCTGCCCCTCAATCTCAAGTATTGTGATGAAAAGACAATGAAGGAGAACTCATGTATTATTTTATTCCAGCTTGGTATGGACAGACGGACGAATTTTGGAAGACGGCCATTGATCCTTGGTACCGTATCCGCCAAAAAATCGAATTTGATGACAGCTTGCACCAAGTTCGTATTTTTCAGGATGAGGATTTAGCGCCTCAGCTTTTGCTTTTGGCCTACCAACCGCATTTGCGTTATTTTCTGCATCGTCATGATGTCTTGGAAGTTGGCTATACGGCTATTTTTGACTTGATTCAGGGTATCACTAATGAAAATATGAAAAACCTTCAAGTGACAGACCTGGAATGGCCAGAAGGGTCTACCTTTGTTCACACACCATTTGCTATCGTGGTGCAATGCCAACACAAGCGTTATGCCGAGATTGAGTTCGGTTCAGAAGGTTTTATTGGCATGATTCGCTACTATAAGGATGAGCAAATCATTCGTGAAGACATCTATGATGACCGCGGCTTTATTTCAAGTAGTCTTTATTATGAAGATGGACAACCAAGCTATCGAAACTACCTTAATGCCAAGGGAGTTTGGCAGCTTTGTCATTTCTTTGATGGTCGTGGGATTGTAGCCAATCCTCGTACGGAAGGTCGTTTTAATAAGAGTTACTACGGTGACCTTTCAGAAGTTATCTGGGAATTTTTGACTAAATTCTTGGAGGAAAAGGTAGAAGCAGAGGACCGTTTTGTTATCGCCTCAGATTTGCGCCATAACAAACACCTCTTCGACCACTTGCCAGCAGCTAACACTAAGATTTTGACCTGGTTCGCAGAACGTAATCAGGATGATAGTATTGACACCTATCCAGCCTTTCTGCCACAAGTGGACTTGTTGATTGCTGACCGTTACGATTACTTGGAGCAACTTCAAGTTGCCTATCCAGAAGAGGCTAAGAAACTCAAACACATGGCTTCCTTCGATACTCGTTTGGCTTTGGGAACTAGTCAACGTGTCAAAGAGTCTAAGATCTTCTATCAGGTTGACTTTGACCAATTGGATTTAGAGGCGATTTATCAGGTTTTGGCTTTTGTGGCTAAGTATCCTAAGACACAGGTTGAGTTTGGAGCTTTTAATGCTAATCCAGAGCAACTTGCTAGCCTGCAAAATCAAGTGGAAAAAATGATTGAAGAACGATTGAGTCCAGAAGCCTTTGAAGAGGTTGTCGAAAGTAGTGGTGCAGAAAATAAATTGGAAGAAAATAATGAAATCGTAAGCCGATTTTCTTTCCAAGACCTGCGTGACGAGACTGCCCTTATCAAGTCTCTTCAGTTTACACGACTCATTGTTGACTTGAGCAAGGAGCCTAATCGTTATACACAGATTGCAGGGATTAGTGCTGGTATTCCGCAGATTAACCGTGTGGCGTCTGAGTATGTGACCCACCAAGAAAATGGTTATATCTTGAAGTACTTGTCCGATTTTGAAAAAGGGGCTTACTACTATTTGGGACAGTTGAACAACTGGAACCGTTCCCTTATCTACTCAATTGAGAAAATTAAGGAAAACACAGGAGACCGTTTGGTACAAAAATGGGAAAATTGGTTGAAGGAGGAGCAGAATGACCAAGGATAATCGCCTGAAAATACTACAAGTTGGACCATCCAACTGGTCAGAAATTCAGGAAATTCCTGAAAATATGAAATGGTATTATTGCAATCTTGGTCAGCTTGAGACCTTGCAAGAAACCATCGAAGAAGACGAAATCAAGACTTTCACAGCTGTCATTGTGGACAGTCTTGCAGGTCTTGAAGAATTGATGGCTATTAAAGAACATTTGATTCCTCATACTATTTTCTTTGATCAAACGATTGAAGTGACCGATGAGATTCTAGCTCAGTTCATCAAGGAAATGTGTGCCGTGCCAACTGATTTTTCAAATCAAGGGCAGTTGCTCTTTACCCTTTCAAAAGCGCTCTTTTCAGGGCAGTACGGGGATAAGATGTTTCCTTTCACGACCCAGGTTAACCCCAATTTTACTGGCCAAGTGACCTACCATGGTTATGAAAATGTCATTTTAAAAGGGGATTATGGTCAAGATTTCAGTCCTGTCTTGGACTGGACCTATAATGTCAGAGCCAGCAAGGAAAACCCTATCGAGCTTTGGTTGGAATTCGAAAAAGAGGAGACTTGTGAGTGTCGCTTGATTCTCAATCTTTTGCCAGAAGGTTCGGTCGCAGGTATTTTCAAGACCTATATCGTTTCAGAAGAAGAAATGCGCAAGGGGGCCATTGTCCTTGATGAGGACACGACCTTCCTCCTGTCTGCTAGTCTTGAGATGAAAGGCCAAGGTCAGATTACAATCGGTGGGCTCCACCAACGTTTGACCCGTTTCCAATTCGGGAAATTTGTACTTGGTGGTGGAATTCTCCACGATAGCAAGCGTCAGGAAATCAACTATTTCTTTTATCCTGGGGACTTCAAGCCACCTTTGTCAGTTTACTTCTCAGGTTTCCGTCCTGCCGAAGGTTTCGAAGGTTTCGGAATGATGAAGGGAATGGGAACGCCATTCTTGCTCTTTTCGGACCCTCGTCTCCAAGGGGGAGCCTTCTACATGGGAACTGAAGAGCTTGAAAATAGCATCAAAGACACCATCCAATATTACTTGGACTACCTAGGTTTTGACAATAGTCAGCTCATTCTCTCAGGAATGTCCATGGGAACCTTCCCATCAATGTACTACGGTGCGGACTTTGAGCCTCACGCCATCATCATGTCTAAGCCTCTAGCCAATGTTGGTACTATCGGTAATCGTGCCAGACTCTTGGCGCCAGAGGTTTTCCCAACAGGAATTGATGTCTTGCATTTGCAGACAGGACGCTTGGATAATGAAGGTGTCGAGGCCCTTAATAAGAAGTTCTGGGATAAATTTGAAAAAGCAGACTTCTCAAATACAACTTTTGGTCTTTCCTACATGAAAGACGAGGATATGGATCCGACGGCCTACGAGGACATTACCAAGTCTCTCTATTACTCAGGGGCTAAGATTCTCAGCAAGGGAACGTCAGGGCGACACAACGATGATTCTTATACGGCGACAACTTGGTTTGTTAATTTTTACCGTATGATTTTAGAAAATGATTTTGGAAGGAAGGAGTAAGAATGTTCAGAAACAAGAAATCAGAAATCTTGTGGGGCTTAAACCACAAAGCCTACATGTATGGCTCAAAAATTGTTAAACGCCAAGATGGTTCTGTGCAATTTTACAATCCTTTGGTGCCATCAGGAACGGAAATCCAGTCTTGGGTGGCCATCCAAAACTATCAAGCTGGTCGTACTCAGCCTGCCCTCCCACTTTTGAAAAAAGGACATAGTTATGATTTGACGGCCAATCTCGAAGCTGCCCCAACAGGCTCAGTCTTTTTGAAAATCAGCTTTTTGGACCGTTATGACAATGAAATCAAACAGCTCATTGAAAAGAGTACCCACATGACCTTTGTTTACCCTCACGAGGCCTATACCTACCGTATTTCTCTTTTGAGTGCTGGGGTCAAAGAGCTAGATTTCTACAACTTAAAACTGGAAGAAACAGGAGAAGAACATGTTTAAACAACTGAATCCTATTCTCCCTGTTAAGGAGATACTCAAGGAAATTAACGGCCTAGCCGATGAAATGGCTGGTTTGAGCAACCTTGAGTTGAAAAATAAAACGCAGGAATTTAAGGAGCGTTTGGCTCAAGGAGAAAGCTTGGACGACCTCCTGCCTGAAGCCTTTGCGGTTGTTCGTGAAGCGGATAAGCGCGTGCTAGGCATGTTCCCTTATGATGTTCAGGTCATGGGAGGCATTGTCATGCACCAAGGCCATATCGCTGAGATGAATACCGGTGAGGGTAAGACCTTGACGGCTACCATGCCAGTCTACCTTAATGCCTTGTCAGGTGAAGGGGCTATCCTTGTTACGACAAATGAATACTTGGCTATCCGTGACGCCGAAGAAATGGGTCAGGTCTATGAGTTCCTAGGGTTGTCGATTGGTGTTCCCTGTGTGGAAGGCAGCAATGAGATGGAACCGGCAGAAAAGCGTGCTATCTATCAATCAGATATCGTTTACACGACCAATTCTAGCTTGGGCTTTGACTATTTGATTGATAACCTTGCTTCTAACCAAGACGGGAAATACATGCGTCCCTTTAACTATGCTATTGTCGATGAGGTGGATTCTGTCCTCCTTGACAGTGCACAGACGCCTTTGATTATCTCTGGTGCGCCCCGTGTTCAGTCTAACTATTATGGGATGATGGATACGCTTATGACCACCTTGGTCGAGGGTGAAGACTATATTTTCAAAGAAGAAAAAGGTGAAGTCTGGTTGACTACTAAAGGGGCTAAGGCTGCTGAAAATTACCTTGGTATCGGAAACCTCTACGATGAGGAAAACAGCACCTTTGCCCGTCACCTGCTCTTTTCACTTCGTGCCCACTTGCTCTATAAAAAGGACAAGGACTACATCATTCGTGATGGCAAGAAGGGGCCTGAAGTGGTACTTCTTGATAAATCGACAGGTCGTCTCTTGGAATTGACCAAGCTCCAAGGTGGACTCCACCAAGCCATCGAAGCCAAGGAATTAGTGGCCTTGTCACAAGAAACCAGAGCCATGGCTTCGATCACCTACCAAAGTCTCTTTAAAAAATTCAAGAAAATTTCAGGGATGACTGGTACGGGTAAGGTTGCGGAAAAAGAATTTCTCGATACCTACGGTATGAAGGTTATTCAAATCCCAACCAACCGTAAGAAACAACGTATCGACTACCCAGATAAGATTTATGCGACCCTACCAGAGAAGGTCTTTGCCTCTTTAGAGTATGTTAAACATTATCATGAAAAAGGCAATCCAATCTTGATTTTCGTTGGTTCGGTGGAAATGTCAGAGCTTTATTCTTCTTTGCTTTTGCGTGAAGGGATTGCTCATAACCTCCTAAATGCCAATAATGCACCCCGTGAGGCTGAGATGATTGCTGAGTCTGGACAAATGGGTGCCGTGACGGTTGCGACTTCGATGGCCGGACGTGGAACAGATATCAAGCTCGGTAAGGGTGTGGCTGAACTCGGTGGTTTGGTCGTTATCGGTACCGAACGTATGGAAAGTCAGCGTATTGACCTGCAAATCCGTGGCCGTTCTGGACGTCAGGGTGACCCTGGTATGTCTAAATTCTTTGTCTCCCTTGAAGATGACGTGATTAAAAAATACGGTCCATCTTGGGTCCATCGTACTTACAAAGAATACGCCATTAGTGATCACATCGAGCCTAAAGAATTGACAGGCCGTAAGTATCGTAAATTGGTTGAAAAAGCCCAAGAAGCCAGTGAAAGTTCTGGTCGTACCTCACGTCGTCAGACCCTTGAGTTCGCAGAAAGTATGAACATCCAGCGTGAGATGATCTACGCACAACGTGACCGCCTCATCTATCACAATCAAGGTTTAGATACTGTTATCGACGAGGTTCTTGATGACTTTATCGACCAGGCTATGGCTGAGGAAGATTTCTCAAAAGCGGAAAATCTTTACCACTTTATCTTGCGTAATATCAGCTTCCGCATCAATGAAATCCCTAAGGATTTGGACCTCAACAATCGTGAGGAAGTCTTGGAACTCATCTACCAGTTTGCCTATCGTGAACTTGATGCTAAAAAGCAAGAGTTGAAAACCAAGGAACTAAACGAGTATTTCCAACGCCTATCTATGCTTAAGGCTGTGGATGACAACTGGGTGGAGCAGGTAGACTATCTGCAACAACTTCAAATGGCTATTGGTAGCCAACAACTCAGTCAAAAGAACCCGATTGTCGAATATTACCAAGAGGCTTACAAGGGCTTTGAAGCCATGAAACGTCAAATCAGAAAGGATATGGTTCGTAATCTTCTCCTTAGTCAGGTGCAAGTCACTAAAAAAGGAGATATCATCAGCCATTTCCCATAAAATAAGGAAATTATGACAGTATATAACATTAATTTAGGTATCGGTTGGGCCAGCAGTGGTGTCGAATATGCCCAGGCCTATCGTGCCAAGATTTTCAGGGAAATGGGACAAGAAGCAAAATTTGTCTTTATGGACCTCATCCTTGGAGATAATATCGAGCATATGACTAGTAAGATTGGTTTTGAAGATGACGAAATCATCTGGCTCCATAGCTATTTCACAGATGTTAAAATTGCGCCATCAACCATTAGCCTAGCGGAAATCGAGGCCGTCTTACCTGCCAATCCTGAGCGCAAGGAAGTAGCTGGCCGCCTCATTCGTTACCATTATCCACAAGATGATATGGTGGTGGCATGTAACCTTCGTGCGATGGACAAAGATGCCGTGGAAACCGTGAGCTACTTTGTCAATGACAAACTCTTGCGCAAGGACTTTTACTCTTACACTCGTTATTGCAGTGAGTATTCTGCGCCTAAGGACAATCAAGCCAAGGTTTACCAACGTCGTTTTTATAACGAAGATGGGTCTACAGCCTATGACATGATTGTAGGAGACAATAATCAGGATATCTATCGTTTCCCTGATCAGGTTCTCTATGGTAAGCAAGAATTTCTTCGCTATTTCTTCAAACGTCTGGCCCTAACCAAGGATGATGTGGTCATTTTGGACCGTGAAACAGGTATTGGTCAGTTGGTCTTTGAAGAAGCACAGGCTGCTCGCCTAGGTGTCGTTGTTCATGCGGAGCATTTTAGTGTCAATCAAACTGATGACAACTACATTCTCTGGAATAACTATTACGAGTACCAATTTACCAATGCGGACAAGGTTGATTTCTTTATCGTGGCAACTGATCGTCAGAAGGAAATTCTGCAGGAACAGTTCCGTCGCTACACCAACCACGATCCAAAAATCTACACTATTCCAGTTGGAAGTCTGCCTGAATTGGTTGGACAGGACAAGCCACGTAAGCCATTCTCAATGATTACGGCCTCACGATTGGCTCAGGAAAAACACATTGACTGGTTGGTTCGTGCGGTTATCGAGGTTCATAAGACTCTGCCAGATATCACTTTTGATATCTACGGTAGTGGTAGTATGGATGCCAAGTTGCGTGAGATTATTGTCGAAGCACAAGCTGGCGACTATATCCGACTCATGGGGCACGCTGACTTGACTGACATTTATAGCCAGTACGAGGTCTATCTAACAGCTTCAACCAGCGAAGGTTTTGGCCTTACCCTCATGGAGGCGGTTGGTTCAGGTCTTCCGATGATTGGATTTGATGTGCCTTACGGAAATCAAACCTTTATCGAAGACGGGGGCAACGGTTATCTCCTTCCTGTCGCTGAAAATCATGTTGTGGATGTCATCACCAAGTCCTATAAGGATGCCATTGTCCGTCTCTATGAAAAAGGCAATATCGAAGCCATGCGTCAAAAATCTTATGACCTTGCCAAAGGCTTCTTGACCAGTCAAGTCAAGGCAGCTTGGAAACAGTTACTTGAGGAGGTACGCTCATGATATTCTTATGTGATTACTACAATCAAGCCAGTAAGGATCTAGCTTACTCACTTCAGGTAGCAGGCTATGATGCCACAACAGTTGTCATCAATCCAGATGGTTTTCTCCCTCAAGGCGCTCTCTCTCCTTTCACCTATTATGTGGAAGCAGAAGAGGAAACTGGCAAACCACGCTTTTTCAACCAAGTTCCTGTGCCAGCCTTTTGGGAAATTTCAGGGAACAATCAGATGGCGCGTGTGTCTAATCTTACCGAAGAACGTGCCCGCATCACCTACCCAGAAGGTAGCAAGGCTCGTATCGTTAAAAGTGTCGAATGGTTAGACAAGTCAGGAAAGATTCGCCAAGTGGACCACTATAACAAATACGGATTCTGCTTTGCCAAAACCACTCATGATGAGAACGGTCAGGCAGTCTTTACCAGCTACCAAACCAAAGAAGGCGACGAACGTATCTTGGAAAATCATCTCACCAGTGATATTCTCTTGACTCTACCAGGACAAGCCCTTCGTCGTTTCGCCAACCGTACCGAATTTGTTAAAGCCTTCCTAGCTCAGGTCTTTGGTGATATCGATCACATTATCTTTAATAGCTTGGCAACACCTTTCGTCGTCTCATGGACTATGCAAAATAAGGGTGCCACTGATGTCCTTGTCTGGCAAGAGCCACTGGGTGATATCCTACCAGGCAATATGAATGGTATCTTAGAGGATAATTCAGCCAGAGCCAATGCCATCATCATTCCTGATAAGGTGACCTATGAAAAAGCCTTAACGCTAGTGCCTGAGGATAAAAAACATAAGGTCTTGTCACTTGGCTATGCCTATGATTTCAAGGAAAATCATGGCAAACCTCGTAATGCCTTTATTGCAACCAATTCAGACCAAATTGAGCGTTTAGAAGCCTTGGTTGAGTCACTCCCTGATGTGACCTTCCAGATTGCGGCAGTCACTGAGATGTCCCCAAGATTGCTCTCGATGATGCGTTATTCAAACGTTGTGCTCCATCCAAACGCTAGTCACAAGCAGTTGGACAAGCTCTATCAAGAGTCTGACCTCTATTTGGACATTAACCATCATAATGAATTGTATAAGGCGACGCGAACTGCCTTTGAACACCAATTATTGATTTTGGCCTTTTCAGAAACAGCTCATGGACCTGTCTATACAGCACCAGAGCATATCTATGCCAGTCAGAACTATCCAGCTATGGTTGCCAAGATTAAGCAGGTCCTAAGCGACAATCAAGCCATGCAAGAGGCCATGCAAGCTCAAGAAGCTCAAGCCAATACTCTGACTGCTTCTGAGTTGGCCGACCGCTTACAATCACTTTTAGGAGGAAATCATGTCTAAAAAAGATTTATTCTACGGTGACGTTGAAGGCCGTATGGAAGAACTCAAGCAAAAGCCTATCACAAAAGAAAAAGAAACCAGAGGAGAGAAGATCAACAAGAGCTTTTCAATCATGCTCGGACTTGTTATTATCATCGGTTTGATCTTCACCCTTATTGGTTTGTTGAGGTAGTCTTATGATGTTAGTATTTATGGTTCTAGCAGTGATTCTTTCGGTTGCCCTTATCGTCCTAGTGACCATCCAACCGCGTCAAACGCAGATTTTCTCAACGGATGCCACTAGTAATATCGGTAAACCAAGTTATTGGGCTAGCCAACCGATTCGAAAAATGTTGACCTTGGCTATCAGCGTAGCCCTCTTTATCCTCTTACTTATTTTTATGATTGTTTCTTATAAGTAGAGGACTTCCTATCATATAATAGAAAGAAGTATGTCATGCGCGTACATTTTACAAATTTATTTGGCCAGTCCTCACGCAGTGTGGCCTTGATTGCCCAAAATGATACCATGAAGATTGCCAGAGAGCTCGGTGCTAATGAACTAGGAATTTATTTCTATGATAGTAGTCAAGAGCCAGATGGAGAGCTTAATTCCCGCTTTGATGGGATTGTAGCAGGACTAAGTGTTGGAGACATTGTTTTCTTCCAGTCCCCATCATGGAATGGTAGTGAGTGGGACAGCCGATTACTCCGTAAATTCAAAGCTGTTAATGCTAAGACCGTTATGTTTATCCATGACGTCCCACCTCTCATGTTTGATAGTAACTACTATCTCATGTCTTCTTATATTGACATGTACAATCTCTGTGATGTCGTCGTTGTTCCATCTGAAAAGATGCGTGATCGACTAATTGAGGAAGGGCTAACAGTTGAGAAGATTATCATCCAAAAACTTTGGGACTTACCTCATAGTCTGGACTTGCACCAGCCTGCTTTCCAAAAGAAAATGATTTTTGCCGGAAACCCAACACGTTTCCCACATATCTTAGACTGGAAACAAACGACCCCTCTCCACGTCTACGCAGATAAACAAGAGGATAAGGATTATTCCAAAGTCCACCTCGAAGGCTGGCGAAATAAACATGAGCTTTTGCTAGAACTATCTAAGGGAGGATTTGGTCTGGTCTGGGGAAATTCGGAAAAACCAGAGGACGAGCTTGACTACTATAAGATGAACATCTCTTATAAACTCTCTACTTACTTAGCCGCAGGTCTCCCAGTTATTGTACCTGACTACCTCTCAAATGCAGACTATATCAAAGAACATGGTCTAGGCTTCGTCGTTTCAAGTCTGGAAGAAGCAGACCGTTGCGTTCAAGAATGTACCGAGGAGCAGTATGCACAGATGGTAGCTAATGCTCGCCACACAGCCTATCTCATTAGTAACGGTTACTTCACAAAGAAACTTTTTATTGATGCTATCATGGCATTAAGCTAATAGAAAAAGGATTATCGAAAGGTAATCCTTTTTTTGTGACAAATCTGAGCATAAATCTTGACTTTTTATAAATTATTCAAATCATTTTCACTTTAGACTTAAGGATTTAAGGAAGACCTGTCTCTAATTAGGGTTAATGTTAAAAAATAGTCAATAAAAGCTTAACAGATGTAAAGAATTCGCCTAAAATAATTGATTGTAATTGTGTGACAATTTATCAAAAAACGAATTGTAGAAAAATTTAAAAGTAAAAATCAAGGTCTTTAAAAATGAGAAAAGATGCAGGAAACAGCGTGAAAACAAGCCTTTAAAACGTTTTAAATTTGAAATATCATCAATTGTCGTCAAAATATAGAAAATTCAGAATTGTGAAAACCTTACATTTTTTGGAGAAAATGAGATAAAAAAGAACAATTTTTAGTAAACTTGTGATATATTATAAATTGTAATTTCCAGATTAGGAAATCACTCATATTTTTAGGAGGTAAATATGTTTTTTAGACGTAACGAAGGTGAATTCCGCGAAACAGATCGCGTGACTCGCTTCAAACTTATCAAATCGGGTAAAAACTGGCTTCGTGCTGCAACATCTAACTTTGGGCTTTTCAAAGTTGTTAAAGGTGGCGCAGATGCTCCGTCAGTATCAGTTCAAAATGTAGAAGAAAAATCTTCTCTTCTTTCAGGTACAGCTCTTCTTAAAGGGATTGCAGCAGCAGGTGCTGTGGCAGGTGGCGCAGTAGCAACTTACACTGCTCAAGCCGAAGAAACAACTGCACCAGCTATGGAAAGCCAAGCAACTAGAAACCATGACGTATTGGCAAACTCTGAGGCAGCTGTATTGAGCGCTGCTCCAGTATCTGAAACAGTAGCTTCAGAAGCTCCAGCAGTAGCATCAACAAGCCAAGAGTCTACAAGCTCTTCAGTTGACGCTCAAGCAAGCACAGATGCTTCAGTTTCAGTATCACAATCTGTATCAGCAGAATTGTCACAAGCTATCTCAGAATCTGTATCACTTAGCAAAGTGAACTCAACATCTGAAAGCCAATCACACACTGAAAGCAACAGTGGTTCAAACTCAGAATCATCTTCAGCTTCAGAATCAGCAACTTCAACAGCTGCAACTGCATCAGAAACAGCTACTCAAGAAGATGAAAAAACTATCTTGGATCAAAACGTTTCAGAAGCAGAATTGCTTGTAGGTATCGCTAAAGATTACCAAGCTAAGTTGACTGATACAGCTGCTAAAGCTGAAATCCAAACTGCTATCGCAACAGTTCAAGAAGAAGTTGCTAAATCAACTACATTACTTGCTGCATCAGCAACAAACGCTGCTTACGCAGAACAACGTGAGCGCCTTGGTAACGCTGTTGACAACATGATGACTAAGATCACTGACAACGGCTTCACAGGTAACTCAGTAGTTAACGGTGTTGCAGCAGTTACTGCACAGTTGGCACCAATCGCTACTTCAAATACACTTTCAGCAAATGTTAAAGTTAGCCCAAGTATGAATGATGCTAATGGAGCATCAATTTCTGACCCAACGTGGACAAATCCAAACTATAAACTAGATCCAGATGCTAGTCGCTTCACATACTCAATCTGGGATCTTCAAAACTGGGAAGGCCCTGCATCTCAAGGTGGTGTTACATATAGTAACGGTGGATACTATGTGACATTCTCAGTTGACCGCTCTACTGTGGGTACAACTAATACACCTACTGTACATGCTCGTTTGGTAGATAAGTCAACAGGTAACGAAGTTGAAACTTTGGATATGACTGCAGGTTCAACTTATAAATTCAATACATTGGTAAACGCTAATTCAACGTATACACCACAATTTGAATATACTACTGGTGATGCATCGCAAATTTTAGGAACTTGGACAAACAACCGTGATGCTGGACCAACTGCAAGTGATAAATACAAGCACCACATTCTTCAAGTTCGTGATACTTCATTCCCTGGAAATCAAAATGATACAAAACCTAATGTTCAAACTAGTATTCCAACGAAAACTGTAGATCACAATACTAATTATATGACTGAAGATGGAGCTCAGTTGGCTTCATATACTCAAAAAGGTATTGAAGGGCAAGATTACACAGCTTCACAACCACGTGAATTTGATGGATATGTATATACACGTACTGTTTCACCTGCGGACATGAGTGGTACATTGGGTGGTGTTGGATCTAAATATCTTGAACTTCAAGGTGGTCGTGCACATTACTATGTTAAACGTGTTATTGAGCAAGTATCTACAGATGGTTCATCAGTAGTTAAGTTTTATGTTTTGGACCCTTCTAAAGTTTCTTCATATAGCCCATCAAAAGATGTAAACAATTTGAACTTTGATGATTATACTTTGGTTTACACTTCTGATCCTGCTAAACCAGGAACAAGAGCTACTGTTGAAGGAACTTCTAGCGATCCTAAAGAAGTAGGTTATGTAGATAGTAAAGACGGAAAATACCAACTCAAAGTATTAACTTATTCAGATTCAGCTGGTGGTAATGTACGTTTGAGTGGTTGGTTCGACAAAGCAACAGGTGATGCTTTTACTGCTTCCCCTCAATTCTCAACTGATGTTGACCCAGTTCGTAATAATACTTCAAATATTATCGGTGGTAATACACCAGGTGATAAAGCAAGTGGTTATCCATCATTCTTTAATAACTTCTCGATTTCATCGATTAAACCAATGTCTAATGATGTGACACACTACTACCGTAAGATGGATGAGTCAGAGTCAGCATCTCAATCACGATCATTCTCAAATTCTGCGTCAGAATCAGAAGTAGTATCTAACTCACAATCTGTATCACAATCAGAGGTAGTATCTAATTCACAATCTGTGTCACAATCACAGGCTGTATCTAAATCACAATCAGAATCAGAAGTAGTATCTAACTCACAATCTGTATCACAATCAGAAACAGCTTCTAAGTCTGTATCAGAATCAGCATCTGCATCATTGAGCCAATCAGAAGTTACATCAGCAAGTGTATCTGAATCACAATCAGAATCAGCATCTGCGTCAGAATCAGCTTCTACATCAGCTCAAGAATCAGCTTCAGCATCTGCATCAGAATCAGCAAGTGCGTCAGAGTCAGCATCTGAGTCAGCATCAACATCTGCATCAGAATCAGCAAGTGCATCAGCATCTGCATCTGAGTCAGCATCAACATCTGCGTCAGAATCAGCAAGTGCATCAGCATCTGCATCTGAGTCAGCTTCAGCAAGTGCGTCAGAATCTGCATCTGAGTCAGCTTCAGCAAGCGCATCTGAGTCAGTATCTGCGTCAGAATCAGCAAGCGCGTCTGAGTCAGTATCTGCATCAGAATCAGCAAGCACATCAGCTTCAGTATCTGCATCAGAATCAACAAGCGCATCTGAGTCAGCATCAACATCTGCGTCAGAATCAGCATCTGAGTCAGCATCTGCATCAGAATCAGCAAGTGCATCTGAGTCAGCATCTGCATCAGAATCAGCAAGCGCATCTGAGTCAGCATCAACATCTGCGTCAGAATCAGCATCTGCATCAGAATCAGCAAGCGCATCTGAGTCAGTATCTGCATCAGAATCAGCAAGCGCATCTGAGTCAGTATCTGCATCAGAATCAGTAAGTGCATCTGAGTCAGTTTCAACTTCAGAATCTATCTCAGTTTCAGCTTCAATTTCTGAATCAATTTCAATCGTTACTAATAACTCAGAATCAGAATCAACTTCATCATCTGAGTCAGCGTCTGCATCAGAATCAGCTTCATTGAGTGATTCAGTGTCAGCATCTGCATCAGAATCAGCAAGTGCATCTGAGTCAGCATCTGCATCAGAATCAGCAAGCACATCAGCTTCAGTATCTGCATCAGAATCAGCAAGTGCGTCTGAGTCAGCATCTGCATCAGAATCAGCAAGCATATCAGCTTCAGTATCTGCATCAGAATCAGCAAGCGCATCAGCTTCAGTATCTGCATCAGAATCAGCAAGCTCTTCAGAATCAACTTCTGTATCTACATCAGTATCAGCTTCTGAATCATACTCAGCATCTGCTAGCCTTTCAGAATCTACATCAACTTCAACTTCAGTTTCAGAATCACTTTCAAGCTCTGAATCAACTTCAGTTTCAGTTTCTCAATCAATGTCAGAAAGTGAAACTCCTAAAGTTGGTGAAGTAATCATCACTTACATCCGTGAGAATGATGGTAAAGAAATCCAAAAACCACGTCAAGATACACCAAACTCACCATATGACACTCCATATAACACAACTGAGGAAGGTGAAAAACCTAACACAATCAAGACTCCAGACGGTAAGACATACAAGATCGTACCGAAAGGTGACTACCCAGTAGGTAAAGTTGATGGCGATGGACACCTTGAATCATCTGATCCAATTAAAGGTAAAGTTGATAAACCTAAATCAACAATCACTTACGTTTATAAAGAAGTGAAGGGTGACGTTTACGTTCACTATAAAGACACTGACGGTAACACAATTAAAGATGATGTCACTGATGAAAAAGATCAACCAGTTGATAAAGATTACGATACAGTAATTGACAACCGTCCAAAAGAAATCCAATACAATGGTAAGACATATGAATTGGTACCAGCAGGTAACTACCCAGTAGGTAAAGTTGACGAACAAGGTCACCTTGAGTCATCAGACGCTACAACAGGTAAAGTTATCGAAGGACGTAAAGATGTTACTTACATCTACAAACTCAAAGAACAACCAGCACAACCTAAGGGTAATGTTTACGTTCACTATGTAGATACTGATGGTAATACAATCAAAGCATCTGTAACAGATGAAAAAGATCAACCAGTAGGTAAAGACTACGATACAGTTGTAGATAACCGTCCAAAAGAAATCGAATTCCAAGGTAAGACATACGAATTGGTACCAGCAGGTAACTACAAAGTAGGTCAAGTCGACGAACAAGGTCACTGGACAGGTGATGACGCTACAACAGGTAAAGTTGTTGAAGGCGACAAGAACGTAACTTACGTCTACAAACTTAAAGAAGATCCAACGAAACCTAAAGAAGGTGACGTAATCATCACTTATGTAGACGAAAAAGGTAAAGAAATCAAGAAACCTCGTCAAGACACACCAAACTCACCATATGATACTCCATATAACACAACTGAGGAAGGTGAAAAACCTAACACAATCAAGACTCCAGACGGTAAGACATACAAGATCGTACCGAAAGGTGACTACCCAGTAGGTAAAGTTGATGGCGATGGACACCTTGAATCATCTGATCCAATTAAAGGTAAAGTTGAAAAACCACGTTCAATCATCACTTACGTCTACAAAGAAGTGAAAGGTGACGTTTACGTTCACTATAAAGATACTGAAGGTAACACAATCAAGACTTCAGTTGTTGATGAAAAAGATCAACCAGTCGATAAAGACTACGATACAGTAGTTGATAATCGTCCTAAGACTATCACAACAACTGATGGTAAAGTTTACGAATTGGTACCAGCAGGTAACTACACTGTAGGTAAAGTTGATGGACAAGGTCACCTTGAGTCATCAGACGCTACAACAGGTAAAGTTATCGAAGGACGTAAAGATGTTACTTACATCTACAAACTCAAAGAACAACCAGCACAACCTAAGGGTAATGTTTACGTTCACTATGTAGATGAAAATGGTAACACTATCAAACAATCTGTAACAGATGAATTTGGTCAACCTGTAGGTAAAGATTACGATACAGTAATCGATAACCGTCCTAAGACAATTGTTACTGCTGATGGTAAAGTTTACGAATTGGTACCACAAGGTAACTACCCAGTAGGTTCTGTAGATGGTGATGGTCACTTGACAACAACTGACCCAGTAACTGGTAAAGTTATCGAAGGTGATAAGAACGTAACTTACGTTTACAAACTTGTCGATACAACTCCAGAAAAACCAGTAACACCAACTCCAGGTAAACCTGAACAACCAACTCCAGGTAAACCAGTTGATCCAGCTCCTAAAGCTCCAGCTAAAGCTACTCCAGTTAAACCTGCACAAGAAATGGCACAATTGCCAAACACTGGTGAAGAGTCTAACGTAGCAGCTACAGCAGCTCTTGGATTGCTTGCAACTGCATCTGGATTGGCTCTTGCGGCAAAACGCAAAAAAACTGAGGAATAATATTCCTTCGACTTACCCCTAAAACTTATGAGTGACTAGTCCTAATAAAAACTAACTACTCTTAAGTAAGAATAAGCCGATTAGCTTCGTTCTAAAAAAGACACATTCCGATATGGGATGTGTCTTTTTGTCGTGTTTGAAAATGAGAGAGGGTGTCTTAAATGTTAGTCTAAGTCTCATTTAGGCTTAGTATTAGAGAGTAAAGGCTTAGTTTAGTAAGCTAAAATCTTAGATGTGGAAGAAGTATACTTTGAATTTTAAGTCAACTTTAAGTTTTGTTTTGCAAAATGTAAGCTGGTTGAAAATGCTATGAAACAAGCATTTTCAGTATTTATACAGCATAAAGCGTTTGCAATCGTTTTTGAGGGAAATAATAGTTTATATTAGAACTTACAAGAATTTTATGATAAAATTTAGCGGTGAGTTTTAATTCATAAAACAAGAATGGAGTAGATATGTTTTTTAGAAGGAACGAAGGGGTATATCGCGAAACTGATCGCGTGACTCGTTTTAAATTGATTAAATCAGGTAAGCAATGGCTTCGTGCTGCGACATCTAACTTTGGACTTTTCAAGGTTGTTAAAGGTGGGGCAGACGCACCATCAGTTTCAGCACAAAGTGTTGAAGAGAAAACACCGCTTCTCTCAGGGCAAGCTCTACTTAAAGGGATTGCGGCGGCAGGTGCAGTGGCTGGAGGAGCAGTAGCTACTTACACTGCTCAAGCGGAAGAAACGACGACTCCGGCTTTGGAAAGTCAAGTAACTGCTAATCAAGATGTGGCGGTCAACTCTGAGTCAGTGGTATTGAGTGCAGCACCAGCTTCTGAAACTTCAGCAGTAGCATCAACAAGCCAAGAGTCTACAAGCTCTTCAGTTGATGCTCAAGTAAGCACAGAAGCATCAGTTTCAGTATCACAATCTGTGTCTCAATCAATTTCTGCTGAATTGTCACAAGCTATCTCTGAATCTGCATCACTCAGCAAAGAGAAGTCAACTTCTGATAGCCAATCACAAACTGAAAGTACAAGTGGTTCAAACTCAGAATCAGCTTCTGATTCAGCAACTTTAACAAGCTCAGTTGCTTCAGAAACTGCAAGCCATGATGATGAAAAATCTGTCTTGGACCAAAACGTTTCAGAAGCAGAATTGCTTGTTAATATTGCTAAAAACTACCAAGCAAAATTGACAGACACAGCTGCTAAGGCTGAAATTCAAACGGCTATTACAACCGTTCAAGAAGAAGTCACTAAGTCAACGACATTGATTGCGGCATCAGCAACAAGCGCAGCTTACGCAGAACAGCGTGAGCGTCTTGGTAATGCCGTTGATAACATGATGACCAAGCTGACAAATGCTGGTTTCAATGGCAACTCTACAGTGAATGGCACTCCAGCCATTAGTTCGTATCTTAACCTTGCGACTGGTGAATCTAAGGTTTACACAGGTGCAGGAACAGATTCAGTTTATAATGTCCCAATTTATTATACATTGAAAGTGACCAATGATGGCTCAAACCTGACTTTTGTCTACACTATCTCATATGATAATCCAGCAACGTCAACTGTTGAGAAACAAACAAAAGTAGGCACTAACCATACTCTATACAATACTGGAACATCTAAACAAACAATGTTTACACTTGGTAAAGGTTTGGGCACTCCATCAAGTGTAACAAGTTATCTTACTGATTCTTCAGGAAATAAATTTACGAATAACAATAGACTTAAAGACTCAACGACACCGATAACTACCAATGGAACTGGGAATTACACCTGGAGCAATGGTGCACAAATGACTGGTTACTTTGCAAAGCAAGGTTATGGTTTAACATCAACATGGACTGTCCCAATCACTGATGACGATACATCCTTTACATTCTCACCTTATGCAGGTGCTGATGATGACTCTACTTTTACCAACTATTTTAATAGCAAAATCGTAGAGTCTGAAGCAGATACAACGAGTTCATCTTTAAGTACATCTCAAAGCATCGTAGAAAGTACTTCAACAGTAGAGTCTCAATCTGTATCAACAAGTAAGGTAGAATCTGCATCAGTTTCAGCATCTGAGTCAGAGGTTGTCTCATCTTCTCTTTCTCAATCAGAGGAAGCATCAGCATCTCTTTCAGAGAGTATTTCAGAAAGTCTTCTTGAAAGTGCCTCAACAAGTGCTTCAGTGAGCGCATCACAGTTGGAGTCAAATTCAGTCTCAGCGTCAGAAAGTGCATCAACGTCAACATCTCAGTCTGAGTCGAACTCAACTTCAGCCTCAGAAAGTGCGTCAACATCAACATCACAGTTGGAGTCAAATTCAGTCTCAGCTTCAGAAAGTGCGTCGACATCAGCTTCACAATCTGAATCGAACTCAGCATCAGCATCTGAAAGTGCCTCAACATCGATCTCTCAATCAATCTCAAATTACGAGTCAGCTTCAGAGAGTGAGTCAGTATCTGAATCGCAGTCAGTCTCAAACTCAGAGTCAGCCTCAGAGAGTGAATCAACATCAGCTTCACAATCCGAATCAAACTCAGTTTCTACTTTAGTGAGTGAATCAACGTCAGCGTCACAATCCGAATCAAATTCAGTTTCAACCTCAGAGAGTGAGTCAACGTCAGCGTCACAATCAGAATCAAATTCAGTTTCAACCTCAGAGAGTGAATCAACGTCAGCGTCACAATCCGAGTCAAATTCAGTTTCAGCGTCAGAAAGTGCATCAGTAAGCGAATCACAATCAGTGTCTAATTCCGAGTCAGCATCAACAAGTGCGTCTGTATCTGAATCACAATCCGAGTCAAACTCAGTTTCTACTTCAGAAAGTGAATCAACGTCAGCATCACAATCCGAATCGAATTCAGTTTCAGCTTCAGAAAGTGAATCAACATCAGCTTCACAATCCGAATCAAACTCAGTTTCTACCTCTGAGAGCGAATCAACGTCAGCATCACAATCCGAGTCAAACTCAGTTTCAACTTCAGAAAGTGAATCAACATCGACATCACAATCAGAATCAAACTCAGTTTCAACTTCAGAGAGTGAATCAACATCGACATCACAATCAGAATCAAACTCAGTTTCAACTTCAGAGAGTGAATCAACATCGACATCACAATCCGAATCAAACTCAGTTTCAACTTCAGAGAGTGAATCGACGTCAGCGTCACAATCCGAGTCAAACTCAGTTTCAACTTCAGAAAGTGAATCAACGTCAGCATCGCAATCCGAGTCAAACTCAGTTTCAACTTCAGAGAGTGAATCAACGTCGACATCACAATCCGAGTCAAATTCAGTTTCTACCTCAGAGAGTGAGTCAACGTCAGCTTCACAATCCGAATCGAATTCAGTTTCAGCTTCAGAAAGTGAATCAACATCAGCGTCACAATCAGAATCAAACTCAGTTTCTACTTCAGAAAGTGAATCAACATCAGCATCACAGTCAGAATCGAATTCAGTTTCAGCTTCAGAAAGTGCATCAGTAAGCACATCACAGCTGGAATCAAACTCAGTTTCAACTTCAGAAAGTGAGTCAACGTCAGCGTCACAATCAGAATCAAACTCAGTTTCAACTTCAGAGAGTGAATCGACGTCAGCATCACAATCCGAGTCAAACTCAGTTTCAACTTCAGAAAGTGAATCAATTTCAGAATCACAATCAGTGTCTAACTCCGAATCAGCGTCAGAGAGTGCGTCTGTCTTAGAATCACAGTCTGTATCAAACTCCGAATCAGCGTCAGAGAGTGCATCAGTAAGCGAATCACAATCAGTGTCTAATTCCGAGTCAGCATCAACAAGTGCGTCTGTATCTGAATCACAATCAGTGTCTAACTCAGAGTCAGCATCAACAAGTGCGTCTGTCTCAGAATCACAGTCTGTATCAAACTCAGAGTCAGCGTCAGAGAGTGCATCAGTTTCTGAATCACAGTCTGCTTCAAACTCAGAGTCAGCATCAGAAAGTGCGTCAGTAAGTGAATCACAGTCTGTTTCAAACTCCGAATCAGCCTCAGAAAGTGCATCAGTTTCTGAATCACAGTCTGCTTCAAACTCAGAGTCAGCGTCAGTAAGTGAATCAATCTCAGAATCACAGTCTGTATCAAACTCCGAATCAGCCTCAGAAAGTGCGTCAGTTTCAGAATCACAATCAGTGTCTAATTCAGAGTCAGCATCAGTAAGTGAATCAGTTTCAGAATCACAATCAGTGTCTAACTCAGAATCAGCTTCAGAAAGTGCATCAGTTTCAGAATCACAGTCTGTATCAAACTCAGAGTCAGCGTCAGTAAGTGCGTCAGTTTCAGAATCACAATCAGTGTCTAATTCAGAGTCAGCATCAGTAAGTGAATCAGTTTCAGAATCACAATCAGTGTCTAACTCAGAATCAGCTTCAGAAAGTGCATCAGTTTCAGAATCACAGTCTGTCTCAAATTCCGAGTCAGCGTCAGAAAGTGCATCAGTTTCAGAATCACAGTCTGTATCAAACTCAGAATCAGCGTCAGAGAGTGCATCAGTCTCTGAATCACAGTCTGTATCAAACTCAGAATCAGCTTCAGAAAGTGCATCAGTAAGCGAATCACAATCAGTGTCTAATTCAGAGTCAGCATCAGTAAGTGAATCAGTTTCAGAATCACAATCAGTGTCTAACTCAGAATCAGCTTCAGAAAGTGCATCAGTTTCAGAATCACAGTCTGTCTCAAATTCCGAGTCAGCGTCAGTAAGTGAATCAATTTCAGAATCACAATCAGTGTCTAACTCAGAATCAGCTTCAGAAAGTGCTTCAATTTCAGCTAGTGAGTCAGCATCATTGAGTGAATCTCGAAGTACAAGTGCGTCAGTTTCGGCTTCTGAATCAGAATCATTGAGTACATCAAGCTCTTTGAGTGCTTCTGTATTTGAAAGTCAGTCTCAAGCCTTCAGTGCTTCAATTTCTACAATCATTTCAACTGTTGAGTCTATTTCGAACTCGGCTTCAAGCTTCATTTCAACAAGTGAATCGCTTTCGACATCTAATTCAGCATCATTGAGTGAGTCGGCGTCATTGAGTGCATCTGTTTCAGGCTCACAATCAGTATCTAATTCTGAAAGTACATCTGTAAGTGCTTCAATCAGTGAATCACAGTCTGTTTCAAATTCTGAGTCAGCATCAACAAGTGCCTCTATCTCAGAATCACAGTCTGTTTCAAACTCAGTCTCAGCGTCAGAATCAACAAGCGCATCTGAATCGGCATCTGCATCAGAATCAGCAAGCACATCAGTTTCAGTCTCTGCCTCAGAATCCGCTTCATCAAGCGTTTCAGAATCAGTAAGCGTATCTTCATCAGCCTCTGCGTCAGCGTCAGCAAGCACATCCGCTTCAGTCTCAGTCTCAGAATCAGTAAGCGCATCTGAATCTGCATCAGCGTCAGCGAGCGCATCTGAATCTGCTTCAGTCTCTGCATCAGAATCATCAAGCGCATCAGCTTCAGTCTCAGTGTCAGTAAGCACATCAGTTTCTGTATCAGAGTCAGCGTCAGCAAGTGCATCTGAATCTGTATCAGCATCTGCGTCAGAATCAGTAAGCGCATCTGAATCTGCTTCAGTTTCTGTATCAGAGTCAGAATCATCAAGCGTCTCTGCATCAGTCTCTGTGTCAGAATCATCAAGCGTATCTGCTTCAGAGTCAGCGTCAGCAAGTGCATCTGAATCTGTATCAGCATCTGCGTCAGAATCAACAAGTGCATCTGAATCTGCATCAGCATCTGAGTCAGCGTCAGCGAGCACATCAGTTTCTGTATCAGAGTCAGCGTTAGCAAGCACATCAGTTTCTGTATCAGAGTCAGAATCAGCAAGCGCATCCGCTTCAGTCTCAGCGTCAGCCTCAGTAAGCGCATCTGAATCTGCATCAGCGTCAGCGAGCGCATCCGCTTCTGTATCAGAGTCAGCGTCAGCAAGTACATCAGCTTCAGCCTCTATCTCAGAATCACAGTCTGTTTCAAACTCAGTTTCTGCGTCAGTCTCAGCAAGCACATCTGCATCGGAATCAGCGAGTGCATCCGCTTCGGTATCTGCATCTGAGTCAGCTTCAGCCTCTGCGTCAGAATCAGCAAGCACATCAGCTTCAGTCTCTGCATCAGAATCATCAAGCGCATCAGAGTCAGCAAGTGCATCAGAATCAGCAAGCGCATCAGCTTCAGTCTCAGCATCAGAATCAGCAAGTGCCTCAGAGTCAGCAAGTGCCTCAGAATCAGCAAGCGCATCAGAGTCAGCATCTGCATCAGTAAGCGCATCAGAGTCAGCGTCTGCGTCAGAATCAGCAAGCACATCCGCTTCAGTCTCTGCGTTAGAATCAGCAAGTGCATCCGCTTCAGCATCAGCGTCAGCCTCAGCAAGTGCCTCTGAGTCAGCATCTGCGTCAGCGTCAGCAAGTGCGTCAGCCTCAGCATCAGCGTCAGAATCAGCAAGCACATCGGCTTCAGTCTCTGCCTCAGCTTCAACTTCAGCAAGTGCATCTGCATCGGTCTCTGCGTCAGAGTCAGCAAGCACATCCGCTTCAGCATCTGCATCAGAATCAGCAAGCACATCGGCTTCAGTCTCTGCATCAGAATCAACTTCAGCAAGTGTGTCAGCCTCAGAGTCAGCCTCTACATCGGCGTTCTTGAGTACTTCTGAAAGCACAAGCACTTCAACAAGTATCTCAACTTCATTGAGTACATCAGCAAGTCTTTCAGCCTCAGCATCAACAAGTGCTTCAGTCTCTGCCTCAGAATCAACTTCTGAAGTGAAAGATCCTAAGCACAAACGTGGTAGCCAA
>OLQI01000627.1_pt1 | contig 31162 bp, 37 predicted proteins | sample 1672171 | NCBI WGS metagenome assembly OLQI01 (sample SAMEA3136655, study PRJEB25190) | human gut metagenome
ATATCAGTTCATTATAAAAATCTTAGATTTTTGTCTTGACAACTGAGCCACTATAGAAACAACAAAGTTTTTGGTAATACTTAAAGCAGCCATATCTAACATCCTATTCTTTTCTTTATTGATATACAGCTATGGGAATAACAATCAATGCAGGTCCTTTTACAACATCTTTAATCTCTTTGGGATTATCCATATTTTTAGGCATTTTTCTTCTCTGTTCTCTGTTTAACGGAAGTTTTTTTACATCACCAAATATCTCATCTAACTTAACACTTTGCCCCTTTTGTACTTTTCTAATAATTTTACATAATAAATATGATTCTCCAACAAAATTATCCTCACTACATCTAAAATAACTTTGATCAAGATATGCCACCAATGGATATTTACCATCTTCAAAATTGAAAACACATGAAATTTCTTTGCCCTCTCTCAACTGTCCTAATGCAGAAAAACCATCCACCGCTTCTTTGGCTTTTTTATCCAATATTTCTTCATCAGTTATAATTTGAATAACTTTTGCTAAATCTGCAACTTTCATTACACTATCCGTCAGTTCTTTCATTTTTGAAAATCGAGAAGTAACCAGCACTTCCAAAAAATCATCTCTATGAAGAGAATTAAATTCTTCTTCCGTTAAAAATTCATAATATTTTACCTGTTCATCCTCATTACCCGATTGCAAATATTTAAATACTTTATCAAATTTAGCTGCATCACTAATATGAACTGATCGTTTTACTTCATCTACTTTTTTAGTTGCGATTTCTCCGTTTCCAGAAATAATCTTAACTCCTGCACTTCCCCCTAATGTTTTTTCATTCACATTCTGGATTTACTGTGATTCTTCATCATAAGTGAAACCATCAATTACCGAAATATAATCTTCTAATATTTTAGTGTTTAAATACATAAAATTTCTTAATTTCATACTTATCCTCCAATCATAAAATCTACATTTCTAATGTTCCATTTATCTCCTCAATCCAGCCACTGTCACCACTCTCAAACAGCTCTATAAACTTTCCGAAATTACTGCTGCCGGTAACCGAATCATCCGACTCCAAATTGCTAACCCGCTGGCACATATCCACATAATTCTCCTCAGTAACATGTTCCATAACTTCTCGAATCTGGTCTGCTCGACCTTTGTAATTCTCCACCCCGGTATATTCCTTTATCAAGGGAGCATTTACCGGTTTTGCAGGAGATTTCAAATTTTCATCGGTCCAATGCTTGGATATTATCTGCATCGTACAGGGATTACCAAACATAATCACTTCATCTGCAGCATTACCAACCCCATGAAACTCATTAATCTTGCGTTTAATGTCCTCATACTGCTCATGAGGTTTCTTTTCCGTATCACAGAACACAAGTACAAGTTCGTCTGCTCCATTTTGATACCGATCCTGATACCTCGCCGGGATATTTCCATTGCCACCGGCATTAACTAATGAAATATCATATTGCTCGTTCCACACTTTTAAATCTTTCAGGCGTTTAAGATACTCATATTCCTCATTGCCTTCGCAGATAATGCAGATTTTGTGATTATCCAAAAACTTTGGGAGCTTATTTGGCATCGGCATCATCCCCCTTTACACTACCTTTAATGCTAAGCAAGGAATTGATTAGTTCCGGATCAGGCAATGCTCCAAGAGCACCTTTCCGATATTTTTCCATAACATCTGTCGTGTCTCTCACTCCCTGCTGTGCAGTAAAATCAGCAAGTGAATATACATATACACCTTCTTCATCCTTATGAACGAACCAAATCTGTTCCTTTCGGAACATTCTCTTGCAATCCATAAGATTTATATCATGAACTGTAAATATCATCTGTGCACTTGTATTCAACTCATTATTAAACATCGCAACTATTGCCCTGGTAAGCTTAAAATGAATACTGCTATCCAACTCATCCACGACTAAAATTCTGCCTTGTTCAAGTGCTTCAATTACATAGCTGGCAATAGCGGCAATCTTCTTTGTTCCTGTAGAATCAAACATCATACTTGGTACATGGACGCCCTTATATGTGGATACCAATCGGATTTGTTCCATAATATTCTCCGGAATATCAAGCACTTTCTCATCCGGCTTTTCGTCACCTTCACCAGTTTTCAGCTGTATCTTATCCATATCCACATATTCAAAATTATCCATATATAAGTCAGCATTTTTTATGAACTCAACAACCTTTTGCTGTAACTGATTCTTATTCTTCATAAGTTCAATCGTATGCTGCATAGGTATGTTATTCATATTAATGATATCCATTTTCTCAGCAAATCCGACAAGAATCTGTTTCATCTCATTGATATGTTCAAATTTACTTGTATCTACTACATAGCATAACAAATTATTTTTCGATACAACTGAAATCATAGTCTGCACAGCTTCGTCGATGCATTCATATATTTCACTAATGGTATCCTTTTTCAACCAGCAAACTTCCTTTTCATTGTTATACTGATCTTTGAATATCTCAGAAAATGATTCATATATATATTCTTCTTTTTCTGCATCATACTTAAAATCATACGAAAACTTTCTTCCAGATGCCATAAATGTAACGCCTAACTCACAAACATCACTCTCAGTAAATATATTAGACATCAGACCATTCTTCTTATTTAAAAGTACGTTTCTTATTGCCCTAATGCACTTGATTAGACATGTTTTTCCAGCATTGTTTGGTCCGTATATTCCTACCGTTTTAAGCACATTAAAATTGTTCTCTTTATGAACATTGGCTCCAAATTTCTTATTTCGCATATCTGCTTTCATTGAAAATGTAATGTCATCCTCAAATGCATAACAGTTTTTTGCTCTTACCTCTATAATCATGGCTCATTCCTCCAAGTCACTTTTCTTCTTTCCTTATCATTATTATACCACGGATTATTTTTTATACAACTATTTTTCACAAAAAATATTTTCATTGCAATTTAACAATATTCCATATAGCAAAAAGGCAGCCTCCAAGCTGCCCTCTCCATCACACATACACCACCTCCCTCACCACAATCTCCTCCGCACAAGCAATAATATTATTCATCTTCCCCACCCAAAGCATCTGATTATCCGCTTTCAGTTGCTCTGTCACACCTTGCTTTTCCTTCATCTGCTCCACAAGCTGATCCAGCATCTTATGGCATTCCTCATCAACCTCATGCAGATATTCATTCAGCTTACCACCGAGCAAAAGTTCCATATAATACCCATGTTTGAACTCTTTCAGATACTCACATCTCATATGACCAAACTTACCAATATTATAATTTGTTCCTTCCGGCAATTGTAAATCCGGATAATAAATATCATCCTCACCTAATACATAAGTGATTCCATTTTCCACAATCATCTTTTCTAATTTTTCCATTTTCTTCATCCACCTTTCGTCAAAACACACGGTTCATCATAGCATCCATATCATCAAGAATATCCTCTAGCTCGTTTACAACCGTTCACATATACTCTGATTCCGACATATACCGCCTGAACCAATAACAATAAAACAACAAGATTCAGTTTTACAAAACCCTTTATCCAATCCCCAAAATACACAACCAAAGCTACACTTGTTACTGCCACTCCAACGCTAATCATATCCCAGCAATTCTCTCGATATACCTTCGTAACTTTCTTTTCTGCAATCACCATCAGCATACCTACAGCAACTGCCGTTCCAACAATTACTATAACAAACAGTAGCCAATGTGCCACAATCGCCATAGTATCATTCGGTATCCTATCTCCCACCTGTGCCAACGCATTTCCCACATTGACAATCCATTTACCCGACTGACAAATACCATTCCATACTGTGTCAACAAATGCAGTAAAATCACTCAGAAAAGTTTCCGACCGTATTGCCGCAAATATTGTCGTTACGATTGCATACCACCATAAAACTACAAGCATTGCATCAAATCCGACAATCTTTGCCTTATACTTCTTTTCCAGTCCATTCCTTTGATGCTCATACCGTTCTTTTGCCTGCTGGTATGCTCTGCGATTGCAGTTCCGGCACCTTTCGTAGAGCACCGGCTTTTCAACCGGTATCTCCACTTTCTTCTGATGCGTGAGTGCATATTCCTTTTCACGTTTTTCCATTACTTTTTAATGGTGAAAGAATCGTAAACGCTCAATAGCGAGTACAATCAAAAATTAAGAACCGCCGTAATTGGCGGTTCCTGGTTACGGTTGTTTTCGAATCTCTTCCGGAAGTTTTTCAGACCATGGCAATAAATCTTCAAGGAAGGTTCGGTCTTCTTGATCCATATGTTTTGGAATCTCCTCCAGGAGATATACAAAATAATCATATGGCTTTAAGCTATTTGCCTTTGCAGTTTCAGCAATACTATAAATGATTGCTGAAGAATGGGCTCCATTGATTGTATCAATCATCTGCCAGTTTTTCTTGCCAATACAAAATCCTCGTATTGCTCGTTCGCTTGCATTATTATCAATAGGAACTTCTCCATCTTCGAGAAACACACGTAAATACTTTTCTTGATTTAAGATATATGTATAAGCTTTACGAAGCTGTCCGCTTGCCGGAACAGTTGGTTCCATCTTTTTAAGGTACGCAAATAAGGCATCAACTAATGGTTTTATAACCAGTTGTCGCTGCGTAAGTCTTTCTTCCGAAGATAACTCATTAAGTTTACCTTCTTCGCGATAAATTGCCTGGATCTGTTTGATTACCAGAAAAGCATCCGATTTGTTTCGATGGGCTTTTGGAATGACGGTGAGTGCCTCGTCGAATTTCCTTCTGGCATGAACCCAACAGCCTGCAATCTGTAAATCCTCACATTCCTTTTCTATTGTGTGATAGACCTGATATCCATCAGTTACACAGATACCAGAGTAATTGCTGAGAAACTCTCGTGGATGTGAGCTGTTTCGTGTTTTATGATAATCATATAGGACGATTTGCTTATCGGTATATAAATGCCCTGAACGATAAACCCACATATAACTCTTGGATCCGGCTGAACGTCCATCATGATTCACCAACACAGGTGTTTCATCTGCTTGAATCACATGATAGTCGTAAAGCTTTTTATGAAGGTAGTCATACAACACAGCCAGGTAGCTTTCTCCTAATCGAATCATCCAGTTTGCCATGTTTTGACGTGTAATGGCAAGACCATAACGAGAGAATTCTTGTTCCAAGCGATAAAGCGGAACTGCATTTACATACTTTCCATTCATGATTGCCGCTGCAATAGTAGGCGATACCAAACTTCCATGTAATAATGCTTTTGGATGATCAGCTTTTATAATACGGTCATCTGTTTTACTTGCATAAACACCCACGTGGTGTTCATCGATTTCTACTTTTGCAGGAATAAACCGATAATGTTTGGAAATCGCATCTGGAAGTTGTTTCCACCCGTTTTCTCCAAACTCTGCCACTAATTCATCGTCTGTCAGATAGTGATTGATTATATTTACTGGAAGATCTTTGATATCAGCTTCTTTTTTACCAACAGTCTTTGGCTTTCGAGCTGGTTTATTTTCCAGAGTATCTGGTTCCTCTGCATCTAAATCAGATATAGCTTCAGCTTCATTGAAGAAAACAATGGTTCCATCAACTTCCATGAAACAGATTTGTGAAGTATCCATCGTCTTCTCAGAAGATCTTCCAAATCTATTTTTGTTTGCAAGTGTGATCTGCTCGATCAATACTTCCATTTTTTTGTTTAGCTCCTGGACTTCGCCTGACAGTTTGTCATTCTGATCCTGAAGTTGCAAAAATAAATTTACGATGAAAGACTTATCCAATGTATTCAGTTGTTCTTCAGTGAATTTAAAAGCCATTGCGCTGAACCCCTTTTCTTTCTAGCAGTATTTTAGCAAAAATTAGGAGTTTTGGCGAATTCACTTGTTTATGTTATTCGTCATTTTGACGGTGGATAACAATCATAAATATCTCAACTTTCTGAGGTATTTATGACTGTTATCCACAACCATTGCATCAAATGTATTTTTAACAGCAAAAATTGCTCTCATATGATTCCGGTTGTGAATAACTATTTTTTTAAATAATAAATATCCTTTTCATGTGTATAAAAAGAAAATATTTTTTCTACGAATTGCACAATACTACATGATTTTAGGTGGATTCTTCAATTCTTTGATTGGGTGTTTTGCAACAATAGACAATCCCTGCATCAACATTTGAAACTGCTCTGGTGTAATCTCCATGGCTTCTTCCTTTGTACGCGGCCAGCTAAAACCGCCGATGTTCAATCTTTTATAAAGAAGCAAGAATCCATCACCTTCCCAAACGAGCCCTTTAATTCGATCGGTGCGTTTTCCACAGAACAAGAACAAAACATGCTTTTGGAAAGGATCCAAATCAAACTGAAACTTAATGGTAGATGCCAAACCGTCAATTCCACGCCGCAAGTCAGTATACCCTGTGGCAATAAAAATTTTTTCAAATCCGACAGCATCGTTAAGCATGGAGAAGACCTCCAACCTTATTTAGAAGTTCTTCTGTAGCTGTATTAGATATTTCAATTGAAACAGATCCTTTTCGTATAACAACATCCGGTTTAAAAGGACTGTCAGCTGAACTTACTTGATCAGTCATTTTGATTTCAATGAAATCTGTAGTTGTTGGAGCAGAATTCTCTTTGACAGCAGGCGTTAAGGTATTCTCTAATGTGGTAAGGTATGCTTCTTCACGAAGAATTCGTTGCCAGTAAAAAAAGGATTTGTCCGAAATGCCATGTTCTCGACACCAGGTCGTTTTAGGCATTCCACTAGCAAGACATTCTTTGATGATATTTGTCCATTGTTCACACCGGACTTTATGAGTTATTTTATCCATGAGATTATCCTCCCTCTAAAAAAACCTTAGATTTTTTAAAGTAATTATCTCATGAAAACTAGCAAAAATCGTGGTACCTACTATTCACCGTTTACAAAGAATCAAACCAACAGAATCAAAATAAACTGCAAGCATTTTGCAAGCACAGAAAACGGGAAGCCTTGATTTATAAGGCTTCCCGCTATTTTCACATCATTCAAACTCGCAAAGTTTGATGTGATTTTGATTCGTTTTAGTTAGTTTTCTATACCATATAGTTTTGAAAACAATGGTTTTTCCACACATTATTTTTCGTTTCACACACTTTTAGTACCAATCCAGTACCAGCTATTTTTTGTCATTATTGTGTGTAGTTCCGGTGGCTTGCAGGTCATTTGACTATTCAAAGAATAATCGTCTGTTGGTTTGCAAGTTCACCTATAGAAATTATAATCTCAAACTGCTGTTTCTGCAACAAAAAGTTTTACGGTACTAATCAGTAGTACCAAGATTATTTCCTATGTAATGGCTGAAATCAATCACCTTTGCTGGCTTTCTCTTAGACACAATTCCAATGCGCTCCATGTCTAATTTAAAAAGCTCACTAGGATATCCATATGCATCGAATCCCTCCGGCTGGCAAATATCTCTGTTAAGATACTCACTCAATTCCCACTGGTATTTTGTATCTTTCTCCAGCTTCTTACCAAAATACTGTGCATCCATTACCATTCTGTTAATGCCACCAACAGATTTTTTACCATGAGTCTTTGTTACAGACATATCACCAGACATTTGAAAATATTGATCTATCTGGCTTTCAGAATATCCCATCTGCTGCATCACACCATGAATCACACGACCGATATACATTGTATAGTAATTCCAGTTTCTTGGCTCAATATCTGTCATTGCTATTGTATATCGATTGCTGGCATTTACAATAAACAGGACATTTCTTCCTTTTATTTTCGTCAAATGTGTATCCCAGCAAAACACAAGTGAAACACCCTTTATTTCATCAATCTTTGTTGTTTTTAATCGTTCTTGAACTGCTTTTGTTGCACCTATCTCCACGTGTATCACCTGCTTATCTCAAGTATTCTTTTTACTTCCTGTTGCAATTCGTCACTGAATTCTGATAAATCATCATATGTAATCACCTTCAGTCTTATAAGACGAACGATATCCCATATTGCCTCTGACTTGCTCATCTCCATAATAACTCCAGGATGATGCTTATCTTCCTTTATCCGCTTTTCCAGTTCCCAGAATTTCTCTGATGCATGCTTTGTATCATCATTCAGAAAATCCACATACTCTTTGACAAGACCTTTCATATAGTTTTCCTGCCAGTCTGATAATCTTTCTCGAAATAATTTCCAATCTTTTTTGCTTATGTCCATGATTTTAAACCTCCTCAGTCTCAGGTTAGTCTCAGCAAACTGTGTCAAAAATGAGACTGACTTGAGACTGTACTCATACAAGTCAACCACAAATGCCCATTTTATCGCTTTTCTGCCATATTATGTAGTCTCACCAAGTCTCAAATCTCATGAGACTTCGTTGAGACTAACTCCAGAATACTCTTGGATGCCACCTGATTCACACATTTCTAATATTATTTCTTCGACTTATTTGTTTCACTCTTGAGCTAATTTCATCTTTAGCTTCATCTTTAGTTCAAGAAGAAAATCCTCTGTTTATCAGCATTTTCTTCCTTCATCTTGGACTAAAATATAATTACTTGAACTAATTTAGCTCAAAAACTATTTTTTCAAATACCATCTTGCTGCATGTCTGGTTTCTTCAGCAGCATTTTTTTCTCTTTTCATAGCTTGAATAATATAATACACTTTCTATTCGTTAATCTCCCAGTGTCCACTGTAACCACTTCCGACATATGATACATTAGACATTTTTTTGATTTTTCGTTTTACTGTTGCAATTCCAATTTTCAATTCCTTTGCCATATCTGCCGTTGATACTTGCGGATTTTCCTTTATCATTTTGATGATTTTTTCTTGAGTATCATCTTGGGTATCACCTTGAGTATCATCTTGGGTATCACCTTGAATTTTCTCTTCGTTTGCATGTGTTGCATAATTAGAACCATAATTCAAATTATACAAAATCAATGTAAAATCATCATTATTAGCCTCAAAGACCGGCATCTTGGTTTCATCAAATTCTACTTGTCCCTCATAATCTGCCAATATCTTCTTAAATCCACTACCTCTACGCTCCATATATTTTAAACGGCTGAATATATCAGCTAATATCGGATTTCTTCGCTTTGACGGGATTTTCAACAAATCTTTTCCTTCTAGAGATATTCCACTTACCATTCCGCCAGGTGAATATATTTCAATTCTATCATCAAACATATCTATATGGACTTCACTACCTATCTCCATATAGTTTCTATGAATCAATGCATTTACTATACCTTCAAGCACTGCTCTATCTGGATAATCAGGCATTTCAATTCTTCCGTCACCAACCTTACGCCATGCTTTCTTGGAATTATTTCTCACAAAATCAGTTCCTGCCTGCAACAATGTGACAAGACTGCCTGTATATTCCTTATCATCAAGTGCATCCACTATTCCTGAGGCTTTAGTCAGTCCATTCCATCTTGTACAAAACAATCTGGAATGACGTACCGGTGATTCATCTGCCAGAAGTGCACCAGCATTCGTTAGATTTCCTTTTTCATCAATCAGTCCGAAAGATTCATAATCTGTACCTTCAAATATATTCCCCGTTCTCTGTTTATATACTGATTTTAATTTTGTAAAGGACATATTATCAAAATCATATCTTGATTTCAGACTATCGTAACTTTCGCCGCTGCCACGAAGCACCAATTCTCTTAGCTGTGAAGGAGTTGTCGGAACGCTTTCATTTCCTATACGCATAAATGCAATGAGTTGTCCATCACCTTCATAATAGTATGGTGTCTGCAGCCCTTTCATAACTTCCACAATAACAAAAATCTTTTTCTCTTTTCCGTTTACATATTTCCCTATACTCATCCCTTATCAGAGCATATGACAATAAATTTTCCACCAGAGTCATTATTTCAGGCGTATCCATATACAATAATTCATTATTATGTACCGTTCCCAGTTCTATTTTCCCATTTTTAATAATAACAGGATATAGATTTTCAAGCAATTCTTTTAGTTCTGAAGACTTACCGCTTCCAATTTTTCCAACAGCAATTCTTCCATTATGGTAAAAATGATATTCTTCTCCAATCTGAACAATATTTTTATCGACAGAATATTGCAATGCATTATCCGGTCTATGATTATCCTGATTTACGGAAACCGTTAAAATTGTAGATGTTCCATAATCAAAAAAACTTAAATTCATAAAAAAAGTCTTTTCGTGATATTTTACCAGAAATGATCTGTATGCCCCCTGATACGTTCCACCGGATGCATTTCCACATGATAACATTCTAATACCATAATCCTTAAGCAACGTGAAAATCTTATACTCCCTCTCCGGCAGACTATGACTGGTATCAAGAAAGCATTCCCACAGATTTGTCAAAAATGACCTCATTGATACCGGAGTATCAGGATTAAATTCATAACCGCAATAATAATCCCTATTGTTCTCCAACTCATCATACGAAAAACGGGGTTTTGGAGGCTCCACCAGCAGCACATCCCCTTCTCCTTTTAACATGGTTTCATATTCCGGAAATGATTTCAGCTCTATGTACTGATTGCTCTCTTCACTATACCTTGCAACAATCATATCTATACCGTTTGTAACCGCAATATAATCTGCCCCAAGGCAATCTGCATAATCACATACTTGCTGAATTTCTGCATCACCCAGCATAATTTCTGGTGCTTTACACTCAACAATTGCTAATGGCGAAATTACATCTTTGCTTTTTGTATATCTGTCAATTACCAAATCCGCACATCTTATGCTGTCCACACCATACTTTGATAAAAGCATTTCCACCTGCAGCATATTAGATGGCACATGAATCACCTTTAACAAAAATTGTATTATCTCCTGCCGGATCTCTTCTTCCGGGGTTTTCAATATCATTTTGTCACGCACCGGATCCAAGAAATATTCTTTCCCGTCAGACACGCAAATGTCCGGTAATTTCAAATTTTTCAGCTGTTCTTTAATCTCATACATATCTTGTTCCTTTATGAATAACAAATACACATATTGATCTGTTATTTGTTTTAACCTATGCATTCACCATAGTCTGACGTTTCTGGGCTTCCAATATAGTATTTCTCATCTCATCTTCAATTTCAATCTTTATAGTTTCTATCCCAAATTGGCGGATAATTTCTGCCAGAACAGATTTTCCATTTAATTTCTTCCACTCTATCTCAGGTAGTGTCAAAAACTACCTGTTTTTTTGTTCCAAAATTCAATAAAAACCTTGATTTTATGGGAGAATGCAAATAAAAAGAGCATTGACCTCCCTTTTTCTGGTATAATGTCCTCGACCAAAATTCCAAAACACCAAAGGAGACAATGCTCATGGACATTATACAATACTTACTTTCTGTTATTCAATATCTTTATCAGCAGAATTGCTGGCTGATTACTTTTATCTGCAAATATATTCCACTGAAACAGTGGGCTTTTGACGATTCTCATTCCCCAAAGTACCAGAAACTCAAAACAGACGAACTTCCCAAAATCGAAATCCATCACAACGACTGGGACTGGCAGCTCCTGATCCCCTACTATGAATTCAAGTATCACAAGAAGATCAAACCCGTCTCACGCCGCAAAGAATGTGATATCTCCGAGGACTGCAAGTGTCCCTGCTGTAATGCCCCTCAACCTTATCTCTACCGCAACAACGGCAGGAAAGGTCAGATCAAATGCAAGGTCTGCGACACAAACTTTTCACCGGCTGATAACCGTTTCTCTAAAGAATACACCTTACGCTGCCCCCACTGTGGAAATGCTCTGGTACATAAAAAAGATAGGAAACACTTTATCCTCCACAAATGCGTGAATCCCAAATGCCCTTACTATCTCCACAATCTTAAAAAAGTAGATAAGGAACATCTTGAAAAAGCTTATGGCAAGAACGAATACAAGCTACACTACATCTACCGTGAATTCACCGTGGATTTCTTTAAAATGGATCTGGATTCCCTCCCGAAAAACGCTTCTTCCCTGAAGTTCAACAAGTTCGATTCCCACGTGATGTCACTGTGCCTGACTCTTCACGTTAACCTCGGGCTCTCCCTGCGGAAAACCTCCCAGGCTTTGAAGGATCGTTATAACATCCGGATCTCACACCAGCAAATCGCCAACTACTGTAAAACTGCTGCTATCTGTGTAAAACCTTTCGTGGACAACTATGACTATCATGCCGGCAGCACTTTCACTGCTGATGAAACCTATATCAAGATCCGTGGTATCAAAACTTATATCTGGTTCATTATGGATGCTGCGAAGCGCTCCATCATCGGTTACCAAGTCTCTGACAACCGCGGCGTCGGTCCCTGTATCATGGCAATGCGCATGGCTTTCCGACATTTCAAAGAGCTTCCAAAAAACTTCCGCTTTATCGCAGACGGTTACAGTGCCTATCCACTGGCTGCCCAGCAGTTCTTCCATGAATTTGGTGATGCCTTCAAGTTCTGCATTACCCAGGTGATTGGGCTTACCAACGACGATGCGGTTTCCAAAGAGTTCCGTCCATTCAAGCAGATGATCGAGCGCCTGAACCGAACCTATAAAGCGTCCTACCGGAAAACAAACGGATTTGACAACATCGACGGTGCCAACTATGACCTTGCTCTGTGGGTTGCATACTATAACTTTCTGCGTCCTCACAAACACAACAACTATAAAGTCCTGAACACAGTAGAAATGCTGGAAGGCGCTGACAATATGCCCGGAAAATGGCAACTGCTGATCTTCCTTGGTCAACAGACAATTCTAAATCTCCAGAAACAGAAAAATGCATAAATGGAGCGGAACCGTTGTCAGGAGGACCGTGGAATACCGGAGCACGAAGTGCGAGGATATGCCGCGAAAGCCTCTTGACATAAGGTTCACGGATTATCCTGTTTAGCAGAAAAGGGGCAAGTGCGCTCTTTTCCTGCCTTCCGGCGAGGACAGGTCCGGGCAGAGCCCGGAATCGGGTCAAGGGACTGGTCCCTTGCAGGTTCTTAGGGCAGCGCCCTGAGCCCCCGGAGGGCCTTCCGTCTTATATATTTGCAATTTTCAAGGTTCGTTTGAGCCTGTTTTTTTCGGCCCAGTTTTTCATAGATTACTTGACACTACCCGGTATAATTGCCGGAGCAAAAGTTTCTTTTGCCCCCAGACACGGAAGATCCTCTTACTTTTCTCTATCCTCCGCATCCAAATATCTCATCAGCTTTCGCTGTGAAATTCTCTTGAATCAGCTTATAGATTATTCAACTCTTTTACTCTGTGACATGCCACAAAATTATCTGGTTTTACTTCCACAAGTTCCGGCGTTGCCTCGCGGCATGCATCTGTCGCGTAGCGGCATCTTGCCGCAAACCGGCATCCAGGCTTTGGATTGATCGGGCTCGGGATCTCTCCCTCGATCGGAATCCTTTTCTTTTTCTTTTCTTCATCCGGATCCGGAATCGGAATCGCTGACATCAGTGCCTTCGTATACGGATGAAGCGGCTCAGAGTAGAGTTCATCACTTGACGCAAATTCCACCATATTTCCAAGATACATAACACCTACACGGTCAGAGATATGTTTTACCATGGAAAGATCGTGTGCGATAAATAAATAAGTAAGGTTCTTTTTCTTCTGAAGTTCGATCAGAAGGTTAACCACCTGTGCCTGAATGGAAACATCCAAAGCAGAAATCGGCTCATCACAGACAATGAATTCCGGTTCTACTGCAAGTGCTCTTGCAATTCCAATACGCTGTCTCTGTCCACCTGAAAACTCGTGTGGAAAACGAAGCGCATGTTCCTTGTTTAGTCCAACCAGTTCCAACAGTTCATGAATCTTCTGCTTACGTTCTTCTCCTTTATAAAGACCATGAATATCAATTCCTTCACCAATAATATCTTCAACCGTCATACGCGGATTCAAGGAAGAATATGGATCCTGGAAAATGATCTGTGCGCGCTTTGTAAATTCCTTTTTCTCTTTACGATTTAGGCTGTGGATATCAGTTCCATCAAAGATAACCTGTCCGCCTGTTGCTTCATAAAGCCCCATAACCGTCTTGCCGCAAGTTGTCTTACCACATCCGGACTCACCTACCAGTCCCAGCGTTTCCCCTTTATAAATCTTAAAATTGACGCCATCCACTGCCTTCAGTGTCGCATGCTTTCCAACCTGAAAATATTTCTTTAAGTCTTTTACTTCAATCAGTACTTCTTTTTCTGCCATCTATTTCACGCTCCTTCTGATCATACCTTCCGGAAGACCGGAAACATCTGCTTTCGGGTGATGCAGCCAGCAGGAACATTCCTGTGAATCACTGAATCGTGTAATATCCGGATATTTCTGACGACATACGCTCATTCCATATTCACATCTCGGTGCAAAAGAACATCCCACCGGCGGATTGATCAAATCCGGCGGAGTTCCTTTCAGAGAATACAGAATTGCTTTGTTATTTGTATGAATCTTTGGCACAGAATTCAAAAGAGCTCTTGTTAACAATTTAAAGGGTAGCTTATCACTGTTTTTGTTTTATAGCGATAAAAACTGCAAAAGCATCTCTATCTTGAGTCTGGAAATCCGATCTTCCAATTCCACATCCAACAGTTCCTTGATCTTGGCAATTCTCTTGCGGATCGTATTGATGTGTACATACATTTTCTCTGCTGTAATGCTAAAGTTCATGTTATTTTCCAGATAAATCTTCAAAGTCTTCAAAAGTTCTCTGTTCTTCTCATCTTCCATAAGGATCCGGTACTGGCTCAGCATTTCCTCCAGTTCCTCTTCTTCAATATCGATCCATGCATATGGCCCCAGCATCTCATAATCCCAGATCTGTTTTTCTGCGAACAGCTTCCTGCCCATCGTCAGCACTTTCTGGCATTTCTGCACACTCTTCTTCAGCGACAGCAGATCCACAGAATCACGGCATATCGCAAATTCCAGCTCCATATTGCTGCATTTTTCTCTGACCTTAAGCCGGAACTCTTCCAAGACATTCTCCAAATATTTCAGACTGCACATATCTTTTTCCTGTGTATCCCAGAGAATCATTCCATTGTTCTCATCCAAAAACGCAAATCTCCCAAATTTAGATACCGAGCTGTCCTGAAAAGCTCTCACAAAATTCTTACGTTCGTCTCTGGCATTAACAGCTGCATCTTTCGTCTGGGCAAACATCATACAGATATATTTCTTCGACATGGAAATGCCATGCTGGCTTGCCTGATAGATCAACCGGTCCTTGTCTTTCTCATCATAATTCAGAGCATACAAAATAAAGTTCTCAAATCCGATATTTCCGACACTTTGTGCAACCATGATCTGTTCGTACACCGATTGAAGTTCCAGGAACGCAATCCGAATCGAATACTCATCGCAATAATCTATAAATTCCTTTGACTCCATGACAACAAAGTAAGCCTGCACCACTTCATTCATGACAATGGGAATCAGAATCCAGCTGATCCTTGGACCATCCGGGCTTTGCGGATCGATCAAACGGTATCTCATCATATTAATATGTTCACAGAGAATATGTCTTGTGTGTTCCATGGAAGGATTCCAGTAATCCTCATCCTTCAAATGGAAATCATCCGATATTCTTCTGAAGTTTGCAGAACTGTAATACGCCTTTTCTTCGCTGATATCATAGAGAAAAGCCGGGAAATGCATCTCCAACTCTACAGCCTGAAGAATTTTTTTGATTTTCCTTTCTTTAAAATCCAGATTAGACAGCTGAAACACACTGTCATTCTGAATTCGGAATCTTCGAAATGCCTGGTTCATCACAGTCACATTAATCTGATTAATGACATCCATGAACGCAATTTCAAATGGCATGCTGATGAGCGGTACATCGTGTTTCTCAAACAATTCGATCACATGCTCCGGAATCTCATCCATGTATCGCGCCCTCTTAATCATAAGTCCGGCTGTACGCTGCATGATCCCGTTCTTAAATCCGTCATCCAAACAGTGAGGCTCCTTCGAAAGCGCATATCCCGACGTCATCGAAAGTTCTTTTCCCTTAGCCCATCGAAAGGCATCCGGAGAATCCATAACTGCGATTCCCTGCACTTCTTTAGACAATCCATTCTTTCCGGCCACCACATGAAAATCTTTAAAAAAATCCAAGGCCAACAGTTGATACAATGCTATTCCCATATTTCTTTCCACCTTTTGTAAAACAAGCCAATCCAATTGTATCCAAATTTAAAACAAGTGTAACATTCGCCTTGACTTGATGTCAAGAATACGATTGTTACACTTATTTATGATTCATGATTTCTCCGGACTAGCCTTCATACATCGGAGTATATTCATCCTTCTTTTCTTCAAACTCTTTCAAGATATCTTCCCGAACTTCCGGCTTATTATAGAGATCATATGCAATTCCGGCAATAACCTGCGCAGCACACAGCGCTCCTTTCTCTCCAAGGGAACTACCGGCTGCAGCTGCCGACTGCCAGGTATGCGGAGCCACACCCGCCGGCCAACAGGATGTCGATATCGCACACATCGGCATCATATGACTGACATCTCCGCTGTCGGAAGATGCAGTAAGCGGATTGATCTCATACAGATTGCGCGAATTCAATTTCCACACCATCGGCTTTCCTTCTGTCTCATACAACTTCTGCGCTTTCTCTTTGTCTGCGTCGGAAACGGATTCAAGGAGTCGATTGGCGAATGCCATTTCTTCTTCGTCAAATACAGGCAGTTCTGCCTCTTTCAGATTTTCATAAGCCAGATCTCCAAACGCATGATTTTCCTGCATTTCACAGCATCCATAATCCACTTTCATTTCCACCTGGGTTTCTGTCATAAGTGCTGCGCCTTCCGCCACTTTTCCAACTCTTGCAAGAATCTCTTTTACGTCGGAAATGTACGGTGCTCTCACGAAGTACCATGAACCCGCTCTCGGCGGAACGATATTTGGAGCAAATCCACCGCTGTCTGTGGTGTAATGAATTCGTGCTTTGGATGTCACATGCTCTCTTAAATAGTTCACACCTACATTCATAAGTTCCACTGCATCCAGCGCACTTCTTCCAAGCTCCGGTGCAAATGCCGCATGAGAACTTCTGCCTTTAAATTCAAAATGTGCAGATGCACTTGCCAGATATCCATTGTCATAGACCATGTTCGCACTCATCGGATGCCAGCTGATCGCAAAATCACATCCGTCAAACATATGATAATATGCCATTTTCACTTTTCCACAGAGAAGTTCTTCTTCCGGACATCCGTAAAAACGTACCGTTCCACTTATTCCTTCCGCTTCCAGATAACGTTTTACTGCGATCGCACCGACTGCTGCCGCGGAACCGAGCAGGTTATGCCCACATCCGTGTCCCGGTGCACCCGCTTTAACCGGTTCCTTTTTGTCCGTCACTTTCTGTGAAAGTCCGGGAAGCGCATCATATTCCCCTAAAATTGCAATCACCGGTTTTCCGGAGCCGTACTCTGCACAAAATGCATGCTCCAGATGCTCTTCATTTATAATATGAAATCCTTCTGCATCCAAAAGCCTGCGGAAATAATCTGCCGAAGCTTTCTCATTGCCACCCACTTCCGGATTTTCCCAGATTGTTCTGCAGGAGGTCTGAAGAAGAGACTCCATTTTCTTCACCTCAAGATGAAGATCTTTCTTTTCCATTTTCATTTCACCCTCTCCAATACAATTCTAAAATCTTACGCTTTCTTCTTTGTATTATTTGACATGGTAGCAAATCCAACTGCAATACTGATAAATACACAGCCCAGAGTTCCAAGCCAGTTAGAAGCGCCCGGAAGCCAGTTGAAAAGACCGATACCAATTGCAAAGTAAAGTGCAAATGCGATGACAAGCATAATCAGGCTATGTTTCACCATCTTTATACCAAACTGAACCATAAGTGCACCAAAAAGTGCCGGAAGCAGATAATTAAGTGCCGTCTTAACAGTAGCAGGAAGCATAGACAATACGCTTGTTCCAAGAATGGCTCCGATTGTAAGAACAGATACATTAATAATAATAGAAACAGCCATACCTAAAGTTGCAATAATAGATCCCTGCTCGGTACCCGGTTCAACATCCGCTGCCACCTGTGCCATACTTGCACACGGTACACGCATGTTTGAAATATTACCGGAAAGGAATGCCATGTAGGTTCCTGCGGTTCCAAGTACCGGATAATAAGAAATCGGCTCTACAAACCACAGAACTCCAAATGCGCTGACACCGCTGATAAATGCGGTCAGGAGCGCTGCCGGTTTTGGAAGGATTCCGTAAACAACTGCAAGTGCGATTGCCGGTGAAAAAGCTAATATAACTCCCAGCACGCCGGTAAGCTTACCTATTTTATTTACCTTAGGCATATATTCGTCTTTATAGAAATTATTGCTCATCTTATCTTCCTCCTTAAACCAGTGCAGTGATGATCATTGCACCCAGAATCGTAATTGTCAGGGCCCATTCTTTCAGCCATCCGATATTTTTCTTATTGGCAACGGTATTCAGTACAAACATGATAACTGCTCCGAGAATACATGCCAGCATATTATGCCATGCAGAGGACATTGCTGCTTCTTCTGCTTTTAATACCATTGAATAGAACGGTTTGGAAATATGGCTTGCAACCATGGCTGCAAACACACCGATAATCGCGCAGTTTGCGATGGTTGAAAGTGTACCTGAGTTACCTTTGGAAAGCTTGTGCTCAATCTTATCCATCTTGTTTGCTGAGAAAGTTGAGAAAATTACCCAGCCGACAGAGCAGAGAACCATGGTCCATACTGCCATGGCAAGAGCTTCCTCAGTCATTGGATCTGTACCAAGCGTTACACCTACTGCTGAAGTACCAAGTCCTGCTGCGATAGATTCAAACATAACAGAACCAATCATAGCAAGGCGCATCCAGCCTACCGGTCCTCCTACCGTTACTAATAATGAAAGCATTCCGCTGAGTACCACGATGGATGGACCAATTGATGTGATGGCACTGCTCTTCATTGCCTTCTTCATCTTGTCCTCACCAAGTCCCATCTTCTTTCCTGCACCGTACGCCCCTCTCGCAAAAAGAACAGCCTGAATCACTACGAGTACTACCGGAATACCACAGGCTATCCACATTGGGATTCCATTTGCAATCTGCATTACATCCATTTTTGTCTCCTCCTTCTAATAACTTTTATCTATAAGTTCTATTGATAATCACAATGTTTTTATTTCCTGATAAAATAAAGAAAATTTCACTTTTCTTTAACTTTCCTCTAACAGTGAACATTTTTTCACTTTTTCATTCAAGTACTGTGAAAAAGTGTACATTAAAAAATATTTATACCATTTTAGAAAATATATTTCTTACACTTTGATAAATAAAAAGGTATTCTATTATAAAGAACACGATAGCTGTTCAGACCCAGGCAGTATCTTCGAGGCTGGCTCTGAGCAGAAAAAGGAGGTCTATATGAAAAATCAGATTATGCTGGAAGCTGAAAAGATCAAAGACGAGATGATTGCATGGAGACGCGAACTTCATCAAATTCCGGAACTTGGTCTTACTCTTCCGAAAACGGTAAATTTTGTCACAAAGAAACTGGATGAAATGGGAATTGAATATACGGTCTATGAAGAAAGTTCCAATATTGTTGCCACGATTGGGCACGGAGACACATGCTATATGATCCGCGGCGATATGGATGCCCTTCCCATAGAAGAAAAATCCTGCGAATCATTCGCTTCTACAAACGGATGCATGCACGCCTGCGGACATGATATGCACACGGCAATGATGCTTGGTGCCGCAAAACTGATCAAGGCACATGAATCTGAATTAAACGGTGTTGCAAAGCTTCTGTTCCAGTCAGCAGAAGAAATCTTTGCCGGAGCAAAGGCAGCCATTGCAGGCGGTGTCATGGAGAACCCACATGTTGATTCCGCGCTGGCTCTTCATGTATTTTCTCAGAAACCTCTGGGAACACTTGGCGGCCACAAGGTTCCTGCCGCCGGTGTTTACGGTTTCCGGATCAAACTGACCGGGCAGGGCGTACACGGCTCCTCACCGGAGCACGGTGTCGATCCGATCAATACGGCAATCCATATCCATCTGGGACTGCAGGAACTGATGTCCAGAGAAGTTTCCGGATTTGATGAGGTCGCTTTGACCATCGGCAAATTCCACGCAGGAAGTGCTGCCAATATTATCCCGGAAACAGCAGAACTGGAAGGCACACTCCGCGTATTCGATCCGGTACTTCGTGAGAGAATGATCCAGAGGATTCATACCATCACGCAGAATATCGCCGAGGCATATCGCACCAAGGCTGAGATTGAAGTCCTCAGTGATGTACCGCCTCTTGTATGTGACGAACAGGAAAATGCATGGAGCCGGGACGTGATCCATGAAGTCGATGATTCTCTTATCGTAGATGAATTCCACGCAATGGGATCGGAAGATTTCGCTTGTATCTCCGAACTGGTACCGGCAACCTTCTATATGGTGGGAGCCGGTGTGGAAAATCCGGACGAAAGACTGCCTCAGCATAATCCGAAGATCCGCTTTAATGAAGATGTTCTTCCGATCGGAGCCGCTATCTATACAACAGCCGTATTAAAAAAATTAAGTAGATAAGTCATATTTGAATACACAACCAGAGTCCTGCCAAATGCCTCCCTTCTCAACGATCAGGCATTTCACAGGACTCCTCCTCTTTTATTTATTCTGTTTTTTTCTGGATACTTCTGCCGCACCTATAATTCCGGCACCACTTACAAACAACAGAATCATCCACGGCATAACTGCATTCGTGTCTCCTGTCTTTACAGAGCCATTGCCCTTTCCGTTTATCTTATCAGACGGTTTTGCATCACCCTGGTTACCAGTATTATTATTACCAGCATTATCTTTATTGTCGGAATTGTTTTTTCCCTCAACAATTTTAGCCAGCATTTCTGATACATTGGAGTGTGGTGTACCCTGATAAATATCACCGCTGTCCAAAAGCAGGACATCGTCATAAGCTTCGTCCTGTTTCTTCCGAAAAAACTATTTGCACATCTTAAGTCAGATGTTGCTCACAATCGCAGTAATCAATGCTTTAAACTGCGCAGCCACGCGGTCCGCCGTCTCCTGAACCTCTTTGTGATCAAGCTGTTTCGTTGACATACCTGCTGCTAAATTCGTGATACAAGAGATACCGCACACTTCCATTCCCATATGACGGGCAGCCATTGCCTCGCATGCCGTACTCATTCCCACGGCATCTGCTCCCCAGCTCCTGCACATCCGAATCTCTGCCGGTGTCTCATAGGCCGGCCCGGTGAGCTGTGCATAAACGCCTTCCCGAAGCGAAATTCCAAGTTTCTCCGCCTCTTCCCTGATGATTTCACGGATTCGCAGGCTGTATACCTCACTCATATCCGGGAATCGCGCTCCAAGTTCATCAATATTCGGTCCGATCAGCGGACTCGGAACCGCTGTCGTAATATGATCGGTGATCATCATGAAATCTCCCGGCTTATAGTCAAAGTTCACTCCACCTGCCGCATTGGTAAGAATCAACTTCTTCGCTCCCATCATCCCCATCAATCGGGTCGGAAGCACCACATCAGACATCGGATATCCTTCATAATAATGGACGCGTCCCTGCATGACAACGACCGGAACCTCACCCACATATCCAAACACAAATCTTCCTTTATGCCCCGCCACCGTTGATACCGGAAACCCTTCAATCTCTGTATAATCTACGGTTTGTTCTATCTGAATTCCATCTGCGTAATCGCCAAGCCCCGAGCCGAGGATCAGCGCCACCTCCGGCTGAAAATCCGTTTTTGTTCTTACACTTTTTAAGCACATTTCCAGTTTTTTGTAAATGTCATTCATCGCAAGCCTCCTTCTCCTAAATCAATTTTCTCTGAAACGATTTTCTTTAATCCTTCATACTGTTCTTTGCTGATCAGGATCTGATTGCCCTCCTTCGTGATCAGCCCTTCTTCCTGAAATTTCTTCACACCCCTACTCACACTCTTTACGCAAAGTCCCGTCTCATCCGCCAGATTCTGCCGATTTCCCTTGACATGAAGAATTCCATTCTTACTGTATCTCTCATAGCGCTCAACAAAAAGCAGCGCCAGCCTGTCAGATCCCTGCATGAAAAGGAACAGACGGCTGTTCCGCCCCTCTTTGAGAAGATATTCTCCGACCAGTTTTGCCTCATGCTTCAGTGACTGAATATCCGAATACATCCATTTTTCAAATTTATTTTTCGGGAGCTTTACCACCACACAGTCAGTCACAGTACGCAGCGTGGTCATGTATTTGTCCAGATCCATCAGAAATTCCATTCCTCCGAACGCGTAGACCCGGTTAAACTGCATAAAATCGTATGGCGTCCCGTATACCCGATAATCAATTGCTTCGATAATGCCGCTTCCTATAAAAAATATCGTATGATCTACATGTTTTAAAATTTCCTTTACATCCATATCCTGTTTCTCCTGTTATTCTGTTATTCTTCCATCTTCCCGGATCAGGCTGCGGATTGCCTCCACTGCCACCCGAATCGCCATATCGGTATCGTGCACGACCGGATTCTCCAATCCAAGCTTTTCCCGTTCCTGATTTGCCACTACAAGGAAGCAGGAGCCTGCCCGAACATGCAGGCTGCTCGCCACGACAAACATCGCAGCCGATTCCATCTCGGATGCCAGACATCCCAGACGTTTCCATGCTTCCCATTTGTTCAGGAGTTCATAGCTGACCGGCTTCACCTCCGGCTCATGCTGTCCGTAAAAAGCATCCTTGCACTGTACCACACCTACATGGAACGGAAAACCTTTTTTCTTTGCCGCCTCCACGAGCGCGTTGGTCACATGCAGATCCGGTACTGCCGGAAATTCGATAGGCGCATATTCTTTGCTGGTGCCTTCCATGCGTATCGCCCCGGTTGCAACCACGATATCCCCGCTTTTCACGTCGGTCTGCATACCGCCGCAGGTTCCGATCCGGATAAAGGTATCTGCTCCGCAGCGGTACAGTTCCTCCATGGCAATGGATGCAGAAGGCCCGCCGATTCCAGTCGAAGTCACACTCACTTTCACGCCGTCCAGTGTACCGGTATAGGTCACAAATTCCCGGTTATCGGCGATCAAAACCGGATCCTCAAAATACTGTGCGATCTTCACGCACCGTTTCGGATCTCCCGGCATGATCACATATCGGCCGACTTCTCCCTGCGCCACCTGTATATGATATTGTCTGCTCGCATCTTCTGAATAATTCTTCATGTAAATCAAGCTCTCCTTTCTAACGTGCACCTTTGTCGTACGGGATTCCTTCCGCTTTCGGTGCCCTGGATTTCTTCGAAACAAATACCAGCACAACCAGAGATATAATATATGGAAGCATGTTATACACCGTGCTCGGCAGCTTCAGCGCTACCAGAAGATCAAATCCTGTATAAACATTGGAAAGCGCACGGAACAATCCGAACAAGAGCGCTGCAAGTCCGATATTGACCGGTTTCCACTGTCCGAAGATCATAACTGCCAGAGCCAGGAATCCGAAGCCCGCAACACCATTTTCAAATTTCCATTCACTGACACCTGCGGTGATGTACACCAGACCGCCAAGTCCGCCAAGAGCACCAGAGATCAGAACGCCCGCATACCGCATTTTATATACATTGATTCCCACCGAATCCGCTGCCTGTGGATGTTCGCCACATGCGCAGAGTCTGAGGCCGAATTTTGTCTTATAGAGAACCACATATGCCGCGATCAGCACCAGCAGTGCGATCAGCATAAACCAGTTAAATTCAAATTTCCCGATATTTACAATAAACGCTTTCTTCGCATGTCCATAGGCAACCGTTGAAGATACATTATCTGCATTTTCCGCCGTATTGATTGCTCTTACAAGTACAACCGCAACCGCCGGTCCCAGAAGGTTCAGCGCAGTTCCAACCAGCGTCTGGTCTGCCTTGCGCAAATTCCAGCAGTATCTCCGGATTATTACGTACACTTTCCAAAAGATCACTGGACATATATCCACCTGTTTTTCTTATCGCTGGTAAAATTTCATCAAATACCCAACTTTCAAAACGCTGTGCGGAAGGCAGATGGCTCTTTGTAATCAGTCGATATACATCTCCTTCAGGAATAAATGTCATCATTTGTACTCCACCTGCCGTAAGGGCGCCCTTTTTCAGGGCTCCCTTGCAATACATATTTATTGCATTTCTTGGTTTGGAATAACCCAGGGCAAAAGCCACATCTGTACCGCAGAATAAAAGTCTTCCCTGATCTTCAATTACCCGAATTGCGCCAAACTCGGTATTATGAAATTCTGTTACTTTACATGTCTCCTGCTCCATCTTCCGCTCCCCCAGTCATAAACCTCATAAAATTTTCAATGATCTGATCTCTTGTCGCATTTGCTACTTCGACAATCAATGCCATAAGATACTCGGACAGATAATCGCTAAATTCATCATCATCCAGAGCTTCGCCCACCATCCATAAGTGTTCTTCGACGCAGGCAGCCTCTCTTCCAATGACATACGTAATGGATCTTGAAAAATTCGTATCTGAATAAATCAGCCATGCACAAAATATCCGGTTTAAATGAGATTCCATTTCCCATGTGTTGTCCACTTTCTCTTTCATAATCTTTGCTGTCAGTACCGCAGTTCTTTGTGCATCCCGGAGGACATTCTCCTCCACCAGGTTTCCTTCACTGTCAACAAATCCCATTGCAAATAATTCCATAAAATATTTTCTCATGTTCTAAGTCCCCCTTTCTTTTCTTTAACGAAATGGCATTTCCTGTTCCATCTCTTCTGGTATTTCAAAAGGAATGCTTGCCCTTCTTGCAGGCTCAAATCCCTCACTGCCAGATTCTCTCTTTGATTTGGATTCAGCAAATTCCATTGTATCCATAATGATTTCTGTGAAATAAGATGCGGTTCCATTTTCCTCATTTTTTATCTGAGAGATGACCAATTCACCGCAAATAGTAACCTTTGTCCCCTTTTTCAGATACTTCTGTACAAATCCTGCGTTGCCTCCGTATGCGGTAATCATAACGACAAATGCTTTATTTGTACGGTTTCTTCTTACTACCAACGGAAACCTTGCCACTTCTGTCTCTCCCTTTTGAGTCGTGATTTGCCGGATCTCCGGAGCTTTGGCAAGTCTTCCAATTAATGTAATTGAATTCATAAGCTTTTCCTCCTAACCTTAGCGCATTCTATGCGCCAAAAAATGAGGAACGGAGTCGAACCGTTCCCCACTCACGCAGGATTTCTCCTGCAATATAGGAAATATAGTATTCGCATTTTGGCTTGTCTGTACATATACATCTGATCGTCATCATTTCAGATGACCCGGCTGCATAATAAGCAGTCACAGTCCCCTGTTTCGGCAGAGGTCCTGCACCTTTCTGGTGGTCTCATTATAAGCTTCGCTCTTCCTGTATCCGATACGGAGTCTTCGCCTGCACGAGCCGGTCATAAATCGATCCGGTAAGCCTGTTAATCAAGATGTATCAGCTCCTTCAGTTTTCAAGGTGCAGTCGGAAGAACAATGAACCTCTTTCATGTTTGGATTTTTCTCAAATCGGAGGAATTTCTCTTTGCCTTCCATATACACTGGATTGGGGTTTTTAAATTCGGACATGATTTTCAAAGATTTTTTTGATTTGGCACATTTTCGTGCCAAAAAAAAGAGAGCCAATGCCCTCTTTTCAAAGAATAGTTTTCTTATTCAAAGAATAGTTTTCTTATTCAAATATGAAAGAACGTAATCCACATTGGAGCAGCTTTGTTCCAGTTATTATCCACATCCCAATGTTGGGAATAAGGATAAATACAGCTGCACATAGTAAATGCACTTTGACTTCCTGCCATGTATATAACTGAAACCCAACGCAACCTAACGCTGCAATTACAGCTACACCTGCAATCAAATAAAATATCCATGATGCAAGTCCCACCAAAAATATTCCAATCGTATTGATTACAGTAACTGCCAACCAAACTGGGAATGCTAAAATTCTTAAGGGTAATTTAATCAAAAAGCGCAGCATTTTTTATCCCTTCCTTTCTTGCCATAAGGCACATGTTTTTGATCTTACTTCATGCCCACTGGGCACAAGGTTATTCTACATCTTGCTTTATGCCCACTGGGCACAAAGTCATTAGTCATAATCTCATGGCAGAATAATTTTATCCTCCATACATATCATGACGTACCTCTGCATCATAAAACTGGTTAATTGTAACGGGTGCATTATATAAAACTGTCAGCATATTACAGTTTGCTTTTGAAACTTCTTGAAGTTTATTTTTCAAACTTCCTGAGGTTTGTTTTTCAAACTTCTTAAAGTTTGTTTTTGAAACTTCCTGAAGTTTGTTTTCTAAACTTCTTGAAGTTTGTTTTTCAAACTTCTGCGTATTTACAGCGTTTTCAGGCATATTTTCTTCAAAATTGCAGGGTATCTGTTCCTCATATTCCGGATCATCTGTTTCAATCTTCATTTCTGCAGGCTCGTCTGGATATTCACGGAGGCTGAAATTCTTCACATAAATGACATTTGCTTTACCAAGCCCTAGCCTTTTCTTCTCAATCAGACCAATCCCTGTTTCCTGATCCAGTTCTTTCAGGCAATTAACCGCTTTATTCCTTCCGCAGTTCAGCATTTCCATAATTTCTTCCACAGAAAAAAAGATATATACTCTGTCTTCCTCGTCCAGCCAGCGATTTTTTATCGAAAGCGACATCCGATCTAACATAAGACCATACAGTACCTTTGCCTCACAGGAGAGATTTTTGAAATATTCACTTGTAAACAACAACTTAGGAATCCGATAGAACTGATACATATCGCCTTCCATTCCCTGAAAATAGCTAAATGTTGCTCTAATACTCATGAATCACCCTCCCTTCTTTTTCCGCTATTTATTCTTATTACTCCATTCCTCCAGCAGCTCAATGATTACGGAACGCATCTTCTGCTCATCATAATCAGGAGTAAAATACTTGTTGATCTCATTTTGCTTTAAAGTAACGGTTCTTGCCTTTCTTTTTTCTCCCATTATCAAAAGCCGTAGGATTTCTTTCGTTAATGTCTTTTCTTCGCTTCTGATTTTTATTTTCTTCGACTGTTCAAGACTTGGATATTTCCCTGTAGTATTATGAATCTCCTCCAGCCAGATCTGTTCGGATGGCTCCAGATATGAAAGTTCCACTCCTGTCTGGATACCCATAAGATCCTTGTCCACTGCATCCAAAATTGGTTTGCGCAGATAAGTCAGCCTGACATAACGGTACACCTGCCTCGCACTGTCGTTTCCAGCTTTACCGATGGTTTCAGCTGAAATCCCTCCGCTAACACCCTGATGGTTCATTGCCTGCATTTTCATCCTGTATGCAAACGCCTTTTCACTTGGAAGGATATGTTCTCTTTGCAGATTGCTGTCTACCATTGCCCGAACAGCATCATCATCACTCATTTCCCGGATAATGACCGGAACCTGCGTCACTCCTGCAAGAACAGCTGCATGTTTTCTTCTGTGCCCGGATACAATCTCATATCCTCCCTTTTTTGACGGACGCACCAGCAGCGCAGTTAATATGCCCTGTGTTTTTATACTTTCTACCAGTTCTTTCATCTCGTCATCATCGTTAACATGAAAAGGATGATTCACAAAATCCCGCAACTGACCGATTGGAATTTCCTGAATATCATCTTTTGATACTGCTCCACCAATAAGGTCATCATAAGAAGTCAATTTTATCTTCGATGCACTTCTACTCTTCATCTGAAAGCACCTCCTGAGTCAGATACTGATATGCTTCTGCAACCTTACCCCTGGGATCATGACGGAAAATACTGATCCCCTCTGCGCTGATTTCAGCAGCACGGACAGAAAACGGTATATTATGAGTGAAAATACGAATCTGGCTTCCATAGGTATCGTGAATTAATTCTGTAATATCCCGTGCGTAGGTTGTTCGTCTATCTACCATGGTGATCAATATTCCTTCGATGGAAAGTCCTCTGTTCAGCTGTCTTCGCACCTTACCGATTGTCCGGATCAGGTCCTCTAATCCTTTTACGGGAAGATAGGCTGCCTGAACCGGAATAAGTACCGCATCCGCACATGCAAGTGCATTGATGGTGAGCATTCCCAAGGATGGCATACAGTCGATTAATACATAATCGTACAGACCTTTCACCTGATCAATATACTGCCGGAGTACCAGTTCCCTGCTCATAAAATTCACCAATGACACTTCCATTCCTGCAAGTTCAATATTTGCCGGAAGTAAATCAATCCCCTCTTCGTGGCGAAGAATACCCAGAGAATCGTCAAATGTTTCCTCATTTACAATTTTCATAAGAATTGTATCCAGTGTTACATTCAACTCATCCGGATTGTGATAGCCAAGACTTGCCGTCATACTTCCCTGCGGATCATTGTCTACTACTAAAACACGCTTTCCCTCTCTGGCTAGTCCCACTGCCAGATTTACACAACTGGTGGTTTTACCCACTCCGCCTTTCTGTGAACATAAAGCCAGTACCTTGCAGCCATTACTTACTGTTTCTTTCATTGTCTTTTTCCTCCCACAAATATTTTGATCCCTTCAGCATCCACAGCATTGCATCTAAAAATGCAAGAAATCTTTCCGTCATGCTTTCCATCCCCTGCTCCGATAAGGCAGGGCTGTCCTTTTTTATGTCTTTGGACACTTCTTCAAGGACGGTGTACATTTCACGAGCCTCTGATCTGAGAATTTCCAGATTCTCCCGTTTTCCCACCACACAAACATGGTTATAGATACAGGAGCGGACAATATAATCCTGCTTTTTCATGCCACTTGCCTTTACCCTTTCATTGATGACCTGCTGTTCATAAGGTGTAACCCGGAATGCAATTGTCGGTTTATTGTGTTTCCCATGTCTGTCACTTGCCATTTCAAAGTACCTCCATTTTTGAATTATCATATTTTTTCAAAGATTTTCTAATCATTGACACCATCCCCTTCTAATTCACTGTTATTCTTATACTTTTTATCAAGAAGCCCTGCCAATTTGCTCTGGGTTGAAGGATATAGATGGGAATAGGTATTTAATGTTGTTTCTACCTTTTCATGTCCCAGACGTTCTGCGATCTCCAGCGGAGCAACTCCCATATCCACCAGCATACTGGCATGGGAATGCCTGAGATCGTGCAAGCGAATTCTTTTTACTCCCGATTTTTCAATTCCGTTGACCATACAATGTTCCATATATGATTTTGTAAAACGAAACAGCCTTTCGTGCTTCATAATTCCGTACAGATGACTGCAGTATTCTTGAAATTCCTCAACCAGAAAATCCGGAAGTGTAATTACCCTGATACTTTTTGGTGTTTTCGGTCTGGTAATCACATCCTTTCCTTTTAATCTCTGATAGGATTTGTTGACAGAAACCGTTTTTTCCTCAAGATTGATATCATTATAAGTTAAAGCCAAAAGCTCCCCGATTCTCATCCCCGTCCAGTACAGAAACCGAAATGCCATCTTCGCCTCCGGTTTATCATCTACTGTTTCGAGAAAAGTCTCGAATTCATCCTGCATCCAGAAATCCTTCGGCTCTCCTTTGCTTTTCCCGATACTACCTGCTTTCCTGCAAGGATTATCTTTCAGATTGTAATACCGCACAGCATAATTAAAAATTGCCCCCAGCTGGCAGTTGATCGTTTTCAGATATGTCTCAGAATAATTCTGCTTCAACAACTCGTTCTGCCAGTTTCTGATATCTGCAACTGTAATCTCACTTAAGACCTTATGCTCAAAATATGGCTTGATTTTCAAATCAATGATATAACGTTTTTTGTACATGGTATTTTCACGCAGGCGGACTTCCATATCTTTGTAATATAGCTCAAGGAAATTACCAAACTCGATCTCAACACTCTGCGTCTGCTGCTGAAGGAAATCCCTCTCCCACTCTTTTGCTTCTCCTTTGGTCCGAAAGCCACGCTTCTGTTTTCTCTTCCGGTTTCCCTGCCAGTCTTTGTAATAGACCTGTACTTTCCAGTTTTTTCCTTCTTTATATACTCCCATTGCTATTCCTCCACTTTCATGCCATAAATCTTCTCGGCAAGAAATTTCGTTGATATCTTTCCCGGAATGACCAGAAATCCTCTTTCTTTCAGTTCCTCGTTGTAGCCTTTCATGATTTTATATGCAAAGGCTTTCGATACTCCCAATACTGCACAAACATCATCTACGTTCATATACATTTTTTCCTGTGTCATACTCATATTGCTTTTTCCTCCGATAAATACTGTTCTACATGTTCCAGACCATAAATCTTGTCCTCAACATAACGAGTGGGCACCCGTCCTAATATCACATAATAATTTTTACTTGCCAGGTCAGCGTTCATCCGCTCCACTACCCGGTAAGCAAAAGAAACCGAGATATCAAATACTTCCGCTACGTCTTCCACTGACAAATACATCTTTCTTTTACGCATGGAACCATTCCACTCCCTTCTCCTGTGGGATCTGGCAGACATCCTCAATCCCGTAAAAACGTTCCACAAAATACTTGGTCGGAACCTTGCCTTTAAGAACCAGATACCCTTTCTTTTCCAGTTCGCTGTTCAAATTTGCAATGATCTCATAAGCAGAGGTTGTAGATACCTCCAAAAGTTCACATACATCTGCTGCTTTTAAAAATAATTTGTTCTGCATAATCAGTACCTCCTTTGTGTTCTGAAAGTTTTCCCTTCATGTACACCGGACTGGCAGGAGGATTTTCGGACACATTTTTCCGAAATTTTGCAAATTTTCCACAGGTAAAATTTCCTTACAAATTCAAAAGCAATAAAAAAACAGCCTGCCCTGATGAAAACTACTTCATCAAAACAAACTGTTCTATAAAAATTCCCCGATATTCTCTTCTGGAAATGCAATGATATTCCGGAAAACCTTGCTTATTCAAGAAATCCGGCTAGTAAAAAAAATAATTTTTAACTCCATTTGCACTCCAGAGACAAAAATAAATCCCCGGGAAAGCCCATAAATACAGGCTTTTCCGAGGATTTGACTTCTATTCAAACTCCTTTGCGGACTGCGTTTCATGACACGCAAAGGCTGTTATTAGAG
>OLQI01000634.1_pt1 | contig 30820 bp, 29 predicted proteins | sample 1672171 | NCBI WGS metagenome assembly OLQI01 (sample SAMEA3136655, study PRJEB25190) | human gut metagenome
TCCCTTTTTCAATACCCTCAAGGTATCAATTTACACAAAATATTTTACACTCCCTGACAGGGGTACAGTACCATCTAAGAGGCTGGGAAAAAACTATATTTTCAGATGAATTTTAGAAAATAGTTATATTAAAAACCGCTAGGAATCAACGTTTTTAGTAACGTGATTTCTAACGGTTTTTAAGTCTTGGGACTTCCCTCTTATTGGGCCATTGCTAATGGTGCCACGGTTAACCTGATCTCCAATCCTAGTCCAGCTGCATACTTATTTAAAGTGGTGAGGGTGGGAATCGATTCCATGCTTTCAATTTTCGCCAATTGCGGCTGACTCATGCCGATTCGGCGCGCAAATTCAGACTGCGTAAGACCTTGTTTGATTCGTTGCGCTTCTAAAAATGACAACGTATTAATGATCGACAACTCTTCCTCTGTTAATACGGTTTGGTTGTTAGTAATGTCACTCCATGTTTTCATTTTTATCGTCCCTTTCTTTGGTACCAATCATCTAATCGCACTAAAGCTCTGTTAATGGCTTTGGGATCCGTTTTGTTTTTCTTTTTGGTGTAATGACTAAGTAGTACGAACTTGTTACCTTGCCAGACCCCGTAGAAAACTCTTTCCGGCATTGGTCGCAATTCCCACAAAGGCAGATCTAACCCCTTTAATTGTTTAGCTTGCGGCGCATGTAACGTTGTACCTAAGACTCGTAACAGATTAATCTGGTGCTGCATCTTCGCATATATCGCCTTGTCTTGCTTTTGATTGCTATGTGAGATTCGTTGGAAATAGTCAAAGATATCACTGTTTCCATTTTCATCTTCATAAAATATTACTTCGTACATAATACTTACCTACTATAACTCATTTGCTATACTTTGATTATAACTTGTTTGCTATAAAAATCAATAAAAAAGACCCAGCATCAAGTTAGAAATTGTCGTCATTTCAGTGTGTTTTGTGGCCGAAAAGTCGAAAGATTGTTTTTTGGGAAAAGCCGGTAAATTAAGGGTAAATCAACAGAAAAAATATGCATGAATTGAAGGAGGAATCACCATGCCAGTAGAAGAAGCCCAAGAAAAGCAACGGCTGAATACGTTTACCCTTTTGAATAAAGCAAACAAGAAACTTTCTGAAGCGGTAAGTAGCCCAGAAAAATTTGAGAAGCTGATTGATGATACTGGGCGTCGTCTTAACATCGGGAAGACGAACCTCTTGTTAACTCACGGGGTTGAATCAGACGTGGCATCTGACACTTACTTTAAGCAGCACGGCTTACAACAAGACTTCAGTAAGTTAGAAGGGATCCACGTAATCAAGCCAGTTTATGACAAAGACGGTCACATGATGATGAACGAAAAGGGCTACCCAAAATTCCAGGTAGGCAAGGTTTACAGTGTTGATGAAATTAGCCGGGCTTTCCCAGAAGTTAGCGAACAAGCTCAACAAATTGCGAAAACTCGGTACCGCAAACAAGCTAAATTTGAAGACCGCAAGAACGCTACTTATGCAACGTTCAAGGAAATGAACGTTTACAATCCAGAGTGGACCAAGACCTGGAAGAAGCGTCCTAGTGCAGATAAGCTCCTCCAAACTAAAATTGCCCGGAAGATGGCAATGAGTTACGCCGGGGTTAATCGGCAGGAATTCAAGTTCACGGCTGATGATCTAGAAACCTTACGAAACATGGATCCAAAGTCGATTGAAACAATGTACTCTAAGGCAATGAATTTGGCCCGGAAGGTTGGTCGGGGAGTTGACCGGAAGTTATCGCAAGAAAAGAGTGGCCCAAGTCAAACTCAACAACGTTCCTACAACAATCCAAAGTCACAAGCACCAAAAGTTGCTCAGGCAACTCAAGCGATGCCAATGCCAGCCCGGGCCCAGGGTCGGGGCCGTTAAAATTAATTCAGAACCATGCAAAAGCCTACTAACCGTTGAGTTGGCGGACTTTTCTTTGCTATAATGATATTTGGCAAACATCACTAGGACGAATACCGTTAATGAACGATTACCAGATCGCTGATTTGGTAAAATAGCGAACCGTCCTACCAAACTTTGACACGGTTGTAGGACGGTTCTTTTTAGCCTGACTATCACGTCATCGTTAAGTGACGCTTGCCTTTTCTGTACTTAAATTATATCACAAAACAAACCCGGGTGCTGAGGCCCGGGTTTTGAGTTGATTGTGCTAAATCTGCTTTAATTATAGCATTTTGATAGGTTCTTGCATGGCTTTCCGGCCGAAAAGTCGAAACTTCCTTTTTTAAAAAATTCCGCTACATTTAGCTATGTAATATATGTTTTTTTAGCTAAATAAACGTAAAGGAGTCAGTTTCATGAAGTTATTTTCAAAGAACCGGAACAAAAAGAACGCCACCGCTTTAACTGATCCGTTAACCGTGCGTATGCGCTTGGGGGACGACTTTGACCCGAAAAATAACGCGGACGTTCAAGCAATTATTGACGACGTTTCCGCTGATGAAGCCAAAAAGGACGGCGTGGTTGCTATTAAAGATAGTTGGCCGTTTGCCACCTTTGCCACGGCGGAAGACTTTTTAGGTGAACTTCAGACCAAGATCGCTAGTGGAAATACCGCCGTTGACTTTAAGGAGTTTGCGATCTGGGAATACAACCCTAACGAAAAGTATAATCCGTCAAGCAAGAGTAACGGTAATCCCCGTATGATGATCTCGGTTCCGGACTTTGAACTAACTTACGACTACCAGAACCTGACGAAGGTTTTCTTTGAGGAAATTTTTAACGACCCGGCAAACGATGAAGTCAGCTATGAAGATAAGGTTGACTACTGCAACCAAATTAAAGACGCCTACATGGAATCAACCAACGCCAGTGAAAATGAAGTGGCTCGGATTCCTTCCCTGGACGAAACTAACAGCGGTCAGGTACTACTTGATGTCCCGGCTTTCAGCGGAGAAGACCTTGATGAATCTGGTGACCAACCGGCGGACGCACCAGTCTATGATTCCGCTACTGGTCAGTTTATCGTTCTCGAACGAACGGTGACGGTACCAATGCCAGACACGACTTCTTCTAGTGAACCACAAGTTCAATCAAACCAACAATCTGCTGAACCGGCCGTTAATAATAGTAATAACGTTCAGGATTCTGAAGTATCCGTTGATGATAACATGGTCTTAACGGAGCGGGTGACCCGGATTGCAAATGAAGAAGATACGGCGTTGACCACCCGGGCGCAACAGCGGGAAATGAACGACGCAATTGATAACCAAGAAGCGGACGCGCGGAACGTGACCAAGGTTAACGCTCCCCAATTTGACGTGAGTCAGGACCTAGAAGCCAAAGAAGTGGGTGAAGAAGGCTACGTTGAATATCACTTAAACGAACGAAAGCAATACTACAACAAGCGGTTAGCTGATGTAGCTAGTTTCTTGAGTGAATCAAACGCCCGCCTGATCATCAAGCGCCAGGAAGAATACCAGAAGTTGATCAAGCAAGCGGCTGCTAAGTACGTTCGTGACCATTCTGAATCCTTGAGTAGTCTTCATGACGAAATTGAAACCCGGGCCAATCGGGCTAAGAATAAAGAACTGGCAACGGAAGAAGAAAAGCTTGATAACGAAATGAACCAGGCCTTACAAGATGAAGAACGGCGCCACCAACTTGCCGTTGAACATATTAAGGCTGATACAGAAGCTAATAAGCACGCGGCTAATGACCGGTTAACTAAGAAGTATAACGAACAGTCTGAAAAGGAATACGACCAGACTTATGCCAAGATCCTGAAGAGTATTAACGACGGGGCCAATAAGGTCACGGCGGAAAATGAACGCAAGTACGAAATTCAATCCCGGGAAGACGCTACCACCTTGGCTAACGAGGCCAGTGATCGCCTGCAAAAGATGATAGATCAGGCCCAAGAATCTCTGAATGAGTACGAAACTCAGCTGGTACAAAATCAGCTGAACGGCCAACAAGCGAGGGCAGCCGAACAGCGGGCAGCTAACGAAAAGCGGCGGATCAACGCTCCCTATGCGGAATTAAATCGCCGGGCAGAAGAACTTCACGTCAAGGACAAGCTGATTGCCCAAACTCAGGTCGAACGGGACGCTTTACAAAATGAAGTGACCAGTATGAAAAAGGACCTAGAAGAACAGAAGCGTCGTCATGAAGCCGCACTGGCGGAACAACAACAGCGTTACGACACTTTGGTTAAGACTAAGATTAACGATTCTAAGGTTGAAACGGCTAAGCAAGTAGCCCAACGTGAGACCAATAAGGACGACGCTTTGGAAAAACTGATCACTTTGCAACTGGTAAACTCCATGCAAGATACTCAAAAGAAACAGGAGGCAGCTAAGCAAGAGGCTCAGCAAAAGGACGCAAATGCCCAGGAAGTAGCGAATCTAAAGGAACAACTTTCTAATGTTAACCGGGGTGCCAAACGGGCTTTATACGGATTAGGAACCGTAATTGTATTAGGTGGGTTCGGTGGTGGATACGCCTTCTATCACCAGAATCAAGTCAATGCCCAGCGGGTGGCTAGTGCTAAGCAGGCGACTAGAACTCAAAAGAGTGGAACCATTCAGGCCATGACCCCCAGCCAAGTTGACGCTAAGGCCACGACCGCTTTACACGATGGAAGTTTGAAGGAATTAAATAAGTATCAGACAGAAACGTATTATGACCTGGACAAGGCGATTATCAATAATGACGCTAATGCCGTCAATGACGCTGCTAAACAGCTCGCCAACCTTAATTTAAAGGATAGCTACCGGGCTATGCAAACCGAAAATCTTCTGAAAAAGGCCAACAATAATGACCTAGCAACTAAAGTGGTCGATGCCAATAAGTAGCGTTATCTAAGGGATCCATTCACTGGATCCTTTTTTGTGGCCGAAAAGTCGAAACTTGCCTGAATCTCAATCCTTGATATGGTGAACCTGATTTAACTTATAAGGAGGAATGGTGATGAGGTGGTTTCGTCGGGACCGTTATGATGCGGAGCGGTCCGCCAAGACAAGAGAACGCACCAGTATTTTCGGTAGCCCAATCGTCTTGCTGGCAATCTGGCTAGTGTGGGCGTGGTTTGTTAGTTACTTGACTTGTTGGGTGGTGAGCGGATTAACGGCCTTCAATAGCTGGATTAACTCCCCAGACGGCTATGCCTTTATGAGTGGGCAACTAGTGGGTTTTGATAAGGTCTCGGCTGGATTTGCTTTTACTAATTTTGGTAACTACGCCACGATGGGGCAAAATTCCATCTTATGGTGGGGATTAGAAGCGGTGCTATCGCTGATGATGATCCCGATCTTCATGAAGGCGGGGTGGAAGAATCGGCGGATTAAACACCTGGAATACGGCAATGACCGGTTAGCAACCGATTCCGAAGTTCTCCGGCAGTACCCGCTAATTGCCGATCGGGGGGCGGAATTCAAAGGTTATGGTGGGGTCCCAATTAGCCACTTTAGTAATAAAGGGTTTTGGCATGAACACCCAATTACTTGGCTTTTTCATCATGGTTCGCTCCAAAATGATACTGGGGTGCCGGCCACTGGTTACTACTCCATTGATCCGACAAACATCAATTCTTTGATTGTCGGGATTACTCGTTCTGGGAAGGGTGAAACTCTGATCTTCCCACTTCTGGATATTTTGTCCCGGGCGGAAGAAAAAAGCTCAATGGTAGTGAACGACCCCAAGGGCGAAAACTACCAGATGAGTTATAAAACCTTGCGGAAGCGGGGCTACAACGTGCAAGTCCTAAACATTCAGAACACGGACTTCTCCATGTCATATAACCCGTTAAACAATATCATTAAGTTTGCCCAGGACGGGTACTTTGATGAAGTGCAAGATGCGGTTAACACACTTTCCTCTAGTATCTATGTTGATCCAAACGAAAAGGATAAATTTTGGCAGAACAGTTCGATCAACCTACTGAATGCCTTAATTTTGGCGATTATTGACTACGCTCGGCGGAATAATGAGTGGGAAAAGGTCACGATGGACAATGCCTTGCATATGATGACCGACCTCGGTTCATCGCAAGTGGCGGTGGACGCTAATGGTGACCCTATCACTGATGAAGAAACCCAAGCGAAAAAAACCCGGAATCGCCTTTCAATCTACTTTGATAAGCTGCGGAAGTTGAACGAACATGAGTACGACCAATTCCGGCAAATGGCGCTAGATGCCTTTGCCCAGTCAAACTTTGCCGGTGAAGAAACGGCCGGGAACATTTACGCTTCTGCCTTGAACGGGATCAAGATTTACCAGCAACAAAACATCGCCAAGCTTACGTCGAAGAATTCGGTGGACTTTGAGGCGATCGGTTTCCCCCGGACTCTAAAGGCTAAGTTCCCATCAACGTTTAACTTTGCGACAGCAAACGTGGAATTCTTTGACGCCGAAACGGGGAAGTCACTGGAAAAGCGGACCCAGTTGGTTGATAAGGTAGGACGATTAGACTACACGATTAAGACCTTGTTGCCGGATTCCTTTAAGATCCGCCTGGACTTCAAGTTTGCTAAGAATGCGGAAAGCCTGCAAGACAAGTACGTTGAGATTACTGGAATTAAGAAGTACAAGGAAACGGGGCTAGGGCAAGCTCGGCAGCCAAAACTGGATCCGTACACTAAGAAGCCAATGCTGGATTACGTTAAGTTAATGGTTAGCAAGAACAACCTGGGTGGCGAGCTGGAAGAAATTGAGGTTAATTACTCAGAATCACCAGTAGCTTTGTTCCTGGTGACGCCACCAAACAACCCATCGTACAACCAGTTACCGGCCTTTGCGATCGATCAAATTTTCAACACAATCTACTCAACGGCCTTGAACAACGGACGGAAGGCCTACAACCGGGTTCACTTCATTCTTGATGAGTTTGGGAACTTACCAACGATTGACAAGATGCATACGAAAATTTCGATCGGGCTAGGACAAAACCTTTGTTTCGATATTGTGGTTCAGAACCTTGAGCAACTTCAGATTAACTACTCTAAGGATCAAGCCTCAACGATTGAAAGTAACTGTGCTAACGTCTTATACGTTCTGACGGAAAGTGAACAGACTGCCAAAACGATCTCTAGTCGGATTGGGAAGCGGACGGCTCAGGTTAACTCACAAAGTGGGAAGGCCTTTGACGTTCACTCGGTTAATACTAACCAGAACTTTGTTAGCCAAGAAATTCTGTCACCGACGGAACTGATGCGGTTCCAGGGTGGGGAAATGGTCGTCTTACGATCGGTTTACCGGCAGGACCAAAAGGGTCACTCAGTTAGTGCAATGCCAATTTTTGACCATGGTGATACCAAGATGCCGTATCGGTACACCTTCTTAACCAAGGAATTCGATGACAAGACCACTCTTTCAGATATTGGGATTCGGTCGGAACACCGGAGCCTGGATCTAAAGAAAAACCGGGTTAACTTCGATATTGCTTTTAGTCAGCTTGAATTTGACAATCAACCGCAATCACAACCGGCTCCAGTCCAGTCAGCAATGCCGGATCCAACACCGATTGAAGAACCGGAAGAAAGTGAACCAACGCCTCCACAACCGGCGACAAATGAGCCAAAAGTTGATCAGGAGCAGGCTCGCAGCTATGAGTTCCCGGATATGTCAGACTTAATTTCGACAATCTCGGATATGCCAAAAGATGCGGTTTTGACCCTGGAAGAGATTAAGAATCCAGATTTGACTAATCAAGCCACTCAATACCTGTTCAGTCTCTGGCACGATGATTCAGAAAAGTCGCGGTTCGTCTTTGACGACACTCAGAAGTGGTGGTTCCACAAACGCCACAACTCCTGGGAGAAGATCCGGGAACGGTTTGGTTCGGACATGAATAGTTTCAACACGTTTAAGCAACAACTAGATGCACTAAAAAAAGCACAAGCACAATAATAGAAAGGACGTGAAGTAGCGTAATGAGATGGTTAACGTGGTTTTTGTTCGCGGTAACGGACTGGTCAAAAAACATTCCTGATGCGGATTCGCCTTTTGACCCGAAAAAGTATTCGGCCCTCGTTAGTTTCTACAAAACTTGGGACCCGTACATGCACCACCGTTTAGGGATCATTACTGACGTGTATGGTGCAATTGGTAACTTCGTGATCCATGGGCTATACAATGCCTGTTTAGCCGTGGAAAAGGTCTTTAACGCCATGTTTGGGGTGTTGGGTTGGTCAGAAACTGCCATCACCAGTGGCGCTTTAAAGCCAATCTATACGACAATCTCGATTATTGGTTGGGCCATGTTGGCCTTAAGCTTAGTGGTCCTTGTTTATATGAGCATGGGCCATGCGGTATCGTGGGGGAAAGTTCTCCCAAACGTTATCATGGTGGCTTTGACGATCACGGTTTTACCGTTATTCATGCAACAGGTCAACAAGATTGCACAGTCGGCTGAGCAGGATATTTCTTCGATTAGTCTGGACGGAAGCAAGAAAGCCACTAGTCTAGCGGTCCAACCAATAGAGAATAACGTAATCGACTTAGGGTATGTGGCCAACCATAATTGGGCTGCAGACCCCGAAAAAGCGGATTCCAAAGATAACAAGCTCAACAGTCTGAACACTGATGGTAAAATTGATGAGCTTGATCTTACCGATACGATGAGTAAGTCAATGCTCAAACTTTTAATTAAGGAATCTGGTAATGGTGGATTTATAGGTGCAGTAACGCACCCGATTAAAACTTGGAAGGCCACCCTTTGGCCAGCAACACCGTTTAACTACCAATACAACGGGAACGTTAATGGTAATGGTCAGGCTTCGATTTCCAAGGTTAAGGTGGCCGCTAACGGTTTAGGAAACGCTAACGACGATATGTATGAGCGTTACTACGTTCACTGGATCTTGTTGATCGGTCAATACTTGGTTTTGATTGCCGTATTAGTTTTTGCTGCCTTCCGGGTCGTAAAGGATATTTTTGAGCTTACGGCTATGAACCTGATCGCTCCAATTCTGGCTTACCAGAGTGTTCAATCCGGTAAGAAAATGCGGGATCTGATAATGTCAATTGTCGGTCTGTACACGTCAATTGTCTTGCTGATGGTCGTAATCAAGATGTACATGGTCTTTGTGGCCGTGGTACCAAAGATTGATGCAATTACTAGCCTGACGCCGTTCCAGCAAGGATTGGCCACAATCCTAATTTACGCTGGTGGTGGCTTTGCAATGTTTTCTGGGGTCAGTTACTTTGAACGAGTAACTGGGGTTACCCAAGGATTCAGTCAATCCGCTGGCCAAGTTGGAACCGTGGCTGCTGGTGGTGCAATGGCCGGTGGTCTGGCCGGAGTTGCCGTTGGGAAAGCAGCCGGTGCTGGTATGAGTCTAGCTGGTAAGGGAGCTTCCGGGCTGCGGAACATGTTCTCCTCTGGCAACAATAACCTTAACCACAATAGCAATGGTGGCCCTGGTGGTGTTAATAGTGCCGTTAAGAATGCCACTAATGAAGCTACTGGCGGGGTTAACGGAGCAACCGCTGGTGGCGGTTCGTCCACTGCTGGTGGTGTTGCCGATAAAGCCTCGAACGGTGAAAACGGTAAGCATGGTGAAAGTGGATCTGGTGCTAATGGCCAAAATGGCGGTACTGCAACCGATGCCAACGAAAATGGTAACGTTGATCCTAACCAGCCAAATGGCGTTGACCAATCAAACGATTCAGGGACACCTGGCAATGGTGGTGATGGCACTACCGGCGCTGACGGCCAAGATGCTGATAATCCAAACCTTGATAGTAACCAGGGCGACGGTGTTAACGATCAACCTGATGATCAACAACCGACTGGTGATGATACTAGTGCCGATGACGATACCAGTTACGACGGTGGTGACTACGATGGAAACAATTCTAATGGGATTGAAGACACCACCCCAGATCCCGACAATGATCAAGGGGTAACGCAACCGGATACCGACACTGGTAACTCCGATAGTAGTAGTGATACCCAAGCACCTGATGCCGGAGATGCTAACGGAATCCAACAAAATGATGATCAACCAGCTGGTGAAGACCCGAACAGTACGGACGCTGAAAAACCTAATGATGCTAAGGGCCTGACCGAAAGTGACCAAGATAATCCAAATGGGAATAGTAATGGTACTTCGGAAGGTGGCGTTAACAACGGTGATCAGCCGTCAGAAAGCTTGCAAGAACACGGCGATAAGAAGGAGGAACAAACTCCACCACCAACCTTCCGTCAACGGGCCGGAAACGTGGCTAAGCGGGGCACTAAGGCTGTTGGTCGAAAGGCCGTCAATGAAGTCAAGGCTGCACCAAAGCATGTTGAAAATGCGGGTCACAAAGTCTTTAACTTGAGTAACCAATACCTGCAAGGTCGGGGCTTCAATGTTGGCTCTGGGAATGTTCGTGGGGTTGATTCTCACCGGTTTGAAGATGAATAAGCCCAAATAAAAAAAGATCAGTGACTTATCACTGGTCTTTTTTTGTGGCCGAAAAGTCGAAACTTGCCTGAATCTCAATCCTTGATATGGTGAACCTGATTTAAAAAAAGGGGGAAGAAATACGTATGCGTGAAATTACCATCACACCAGATGTCCGAGCGGAAATAAAGCTGGGACTAAATATTTTCTTGAAAGACGTCGGCGAAATTGGAATTACCTTAGGGATTGCTTTCCTGTTATCCAACCTTTTCCCGGCCGAACAGTCATTCCAACAAACGATCTTCCTGATTATGAGTATTGTGTTGGCGATTTACCTGGATTTGCGGCCACGTTCTAACCCAGGTAAGCGAAACTTTGAACTGATTTGGTACTTGTTGCTTGACCGGCACGCCAAGCTCTACAAGTCGTATGGATACTATGAATTCTTGAAGCGGGACCAACTAAAGGAGTTACGGCAATATGGCGATTAGTGGAAGTAAGCAACAAGCAAATAGTAAGGGATCGGGACGGCGTAGCCCGTTAGTCCGTCTATTTGGGCGAGGAAAGAAGCAAGCAGCTACCAATGACCCGGCACAAACTAACCGGGGTGAAATGCCAAATTATGCCCCAATGATTGATTACTTACCTTACAAGTCAATCACTAACGACCGTTACCACTTCATTGTGCTAAAGGATAAAGAAGATGGTTATGCCGAAATATTAAGCATTCGGGGTCAGGGAATTAACTCGATGTCTTACCGGGAACAAGAAAACATTGTCAATGGATTCGTGAACTTCTTGAAGACGGCCCTAGAAGATATGAAAGTAATCATTTCACCATTCCCGGCTGACACTAGCAAACAGCTTGAACATAGTACCAAAATGTATAACTTAGTTAACCAGGAGTTAGCTCAGACCCAGGACCCTCGGAAGCGACGTCAGTTACGAACCCGCTTGCGGTACATTAACGACCAAATTCATATGAACGGGGAAGTTGAAGACCAACTGTTCAATGAAGAATACCTGCTAGTAATCTTTGGCCGTCACCAAAAGGACCTAATCAACAACCGGGAAAACGCCATTCGTTGGGGTGGAAATGCCTTGATTCTGGAACCAATCTCGCTGGAACGGAAACAGGCGGTTTTGGCCCGGATTAACAACTTGAACACTGAAAAGTAGAAAGGATCGTTATGCGTAGTAAACAGATTTTACGGCTCCAGGAAGCGGGCTGGGACCTGGATTTAGCAGCTAAAACGCAGCCCCAAGGTAACTTGCGGGAGAGCGCTCAGCATCTCCAAGTTGGCGACGGCTATGTTACTTGTATCCGACTTTACAAGTACCCTTCTCATGGTCTCGGACCGTTCTGGGGGATTCCATTGACCAACAACGACGGAACCATGGCCGTAATGGACTTTGGGACGGAAGACAAAAACGAAATTCTCCAGGCCTTATCCCGTTCCGCCGTCGAAAAGAAAACCCAGATTTCTGGTAAAGCCAAAGAGGCCGATAACGTGGAAGCCGCTGACGCCTACCGGGACCAGATGCGATTGATGCAAGAACTGCAATCTGGCCGGGAAGTTATGAAGCGGTTCTACTTACGGATTTTCGTTTACGACAAGACGTTAGAGGGCCTTGAAAAGAAGGTTAAGGAAATTACCCGGGACAACGGACAATTTGGTATGGTGCGATACGCTAACGAACAGCTCAACGAACTGAAGAGTATTTGGGTGCCAACAATGAAGGAGCAAGATATGCTCAATCACCCAGTTGGGACCCCAATTAATTCTTATGCGCTCGGCGCCTCGTACCCGTTCAATCACGTTAAGCTCGACGACCCAAACGGAACTTACTATGGCTACACCAAGACGAACGGGGCGGTAGAATTTGATCCTTTCCACCGGGATAACCGGCGAACCCGGTCGTTCTTCTTTGTAACGGGAAACGCTGGTATGGGGAAGTCAACGCTACTTAAGAAGATGAACGATGACGTTTATGCTCGGGGCGCTTACATTCGGAACTTTGACGTTTCGTCAGAATACTCCGATCAGACCCGGGATCAAGGTGGCGTCGTAATTCGCCTGGACCGGCCGGAATACCTGATTAACCCGTTTGAAGTCTTTGCCACGGCGGTTAATGATGACGGTTCAGTTGATGAAATTAACTCAATGGCCCAAAACATTAACAAGCTCAAGAACATGTTCCGATTCCTCAATGAAGACGTCACTAGTGACGACGTGAATACGTTTGGTGACTGGGTGGAAGAATTCTACCGGACTAACGACCTCTGGGTAAAGAACCCGCAAAAGCAAAAGCAGGACGTTAAGGTAACGGGCTTGCCTCATGATATGTACCCGACTCTGCAAGACTTCGTGATCTTCGCCAACGAAAAGCAACGGTCAGTAGAACGGGACCCCCAGATCCACAAGACGTCCTTAATAACGACTTCGATGAACCGGATCACCCAAACCTTCCAATCACTGGAAAACGCCAATGGGGATATGTTTGACGGGATTACCCGGTTCCCTGATTTAAGCAAGGAACAAGTGGTTACTTTCAATATCCAAGGTTTGCAAGCCAAGGGTGACGCAATCTTTAACGCCCAGATTTATTCAGTTCTTTCCCTTTTGTCAGCTGATATTATCCGGAATGGTATGCAACAACGGGCCTTGTTAAAGCAAGGAAAACTAGACACTAACTTTGCCCGGTACTACTACCTCAACATTGACGAGGTGGAAAACATTATCAGCCCAAAGTTCCAGTTCGGGGTGGAATTCCTGGCGTCAATGATGGAACAAATGCGCAAGAACATGTGTGCGATCACGATGGCCGCCCCAACGATCAAGGACTTGATCATGAACGGCAATTCTAGCGATCCATACATTTTGGCCGTCCAAAAGATCTTTTCCTTGTTCCAGATTCGTTTCTTCTTCCAAATTTCCGACGATGACTTACCACGATTGGCCACAGCTTTGGGTGGATCAACCACGGAAGATGAACTGCAAAACCTAACCCGACTTGAACGAACGGAGGTGTTGATGAATATCAACGGTGACCGGAACGTTCAGTTTAAGGTTCAGATTACAAAACAAGAGGAACGGCGGTACGGAGGGGGAATTTAAATGGCGATTCAATCAAAGGGGCCAAAAACCTCACAACCGGCGAAAAAGACAAACAACCAGGATATTTCCCTTCGTCACCCCATCAAAACTTGGAAGAATGCCGATCAGGCTGTTAATGACCGTAAACAAGAAATTATTGACGGTAAGCGACCAATTAATAACGACCAATACGATCGGGGTAAACTCAAGGCTCTGGTGATTGCCGTGGTTGCGTTAGGTGCCCTTTACCTCCTCCTTTACCTAATTAGTTCGTTTTAAAAGGGGGGCGAAAAGATGAAAAAACATTTAACGGCCATTATTTTTGGGGTCGGTGGTGCCGTGGCGGTAATGATTGCTTTGATGATAGCAATCATCACCATCTTCATGGGATCAGCAACCTCGCAAAAGGACTGTGATTCTGAAGAAACACAATCAGCTACTACCACGGCCACGGTTGCTGGTGACTGGACTAAAAGCGGAACGTCGGCCAACACTAATGCCAAGGCCGTGTTTGACTACTGGACCCAAAAGAAGGGGTTCTCTGGGGCTGCGGCAGCTGGGATTGTCGGAAACATTGCCGGGGCGGAAGATTCTTCATTTACGCTTGATCAAAAGGAAATTGGTGGTGGTGCAGACGGTGGTGGTGGACTTTATCAGTTTACGCCCCGTTCTAAATATTTAAACGGGTCCTCTACGGTTAAAAAAACATGGAAGGGCGACTGGTCAGCTGACGACCAAGGTGATGCTGTTTGGGCGTTGGAAGTTTCTAATGGGATTGGTAATGGATACAATGGTTATGCCCATATGAGTGTCTCCACCTACGCTCACCTTAATGATATTGAAAAGGCAACGTTACAGTGGATGTGGGGATACGAAAGACCAGCTAAAAACAATAGTACAGGTCCCAGCCGAATTGCTGCGGCTCAAACGGCCTACAAGATCTTTAATGGGTCCTCAATTGCTGCCAACGATAGCTTGCTTGGCGGAGCTTCTTCTACCGCTGCTACGGGTACCGCAACTGGGAGTGATAGTAATGGTTGTGCTACTAACACCGGTTCTGGTGCTGGTGGTGACTGGGGTTGGCCGTTTAAGTCAATCAAGAATAACAAGCCGCAAATTAGTGGTGAACAGTTGTTCGGAAAGAGTTCATCTCGGCAAGGTGGATTCCATGACGGAGTTGACTTTGGGACAGTGCCTTACGGTGGCCAAGATATTCTCGCCATTCACGGCGGAACGGTTTACAAGATTGGTCACCAAGGACACACTCAAAACGACCTGGGTTACTATGTCTTTGTGAAGTCCGACGACGGTTACTATGAGGTTTACCAAGAGTTTGCCTTTGAACAAAGTGACGCCGACCAGAACCTGAAGGTTAAGGAAGGTGATACCCTTAAGACGGGCGATAGAGTGGGAACTTTGAACCAAGTTGGCGATGTTAGCCATGTTCACATTGGGGTTTCCAAGACAGAATTAAGTAAGGCTCAAAACTCCGCGTTCAAAGATGACGGCACATGGATTGATTGGACTAAACTGGTGAAGAAATAGAATAGGAGCAGATTTTTATGGGAATCAAAAACACACCAACACCCGAAAACAACGGCTTTGTGACCCCCACACGGGTACTTGCTTTAGTAGCCGGGACCGTTTGGCTGGTGGCCATTGTTGGTTGGCCACGAACCAAGCAATTAGACACCGTGAAGGCGCAAGTAACCAGCACCCAAGTGGCAGCCAAGAAGGCCCAATACGAGGCAAAACAGAATTCACCATATCGGTCCTTGTTTGACCTGAACGGAACGGAACAAACCGCAACCAACAAGATTAAAAACGCGGTTAGCACGATGTTAGGGGGAATTCACTCTGACGATGATTTGAAGAATCATCAAGCAGAATTGAAAGCGACCCTAGGCACCAGTGTCTACAAGAAATTACTAAAAGTGGCGCAAGCCAAAATGGCTAGTGAAGACGGCATGAAGAACACATACCCACTAACAGAAAACACCAACACGGTGGTTACGTTCCAGGACGTCAGTGATGTTACTCATGCCATGATTATTGTTGTTACCACCTACAAAGACGACAGCGGAACGCACAAGCGGGTCATTAATCTGAATTGGAATTTGAAAACCCAAACACCAAACGGTGGTGACGTGCAGACCGTTAAACTGAACAACTAAAAGGTGGTGACCAAAATGAATAAGCAAAAGAAAACAGCAATCATTGTCGCTTTACTAGTGCTGGGGGTGGGTACCCTTGGCTGGGAAACCTATGAACGAAACCAAATTAACCGTGAGCAGGCCGTTCAAACCCAAAAGCTAGAGAAAGCTAAGAAGGCGCTGACCAATGCCACCTTTAACGTTGATGACAAGCAATATAACAAGGCCTTAAACAGCGAAGACCCAATGGTTAAAAATAACGCGGAGGCCACTAAGGTCACCAATCAATTCCAAAAGGTAGCAACTAACTTCTTCAAGATTGCTTACACTTTCAACAGCCAAAAGAGTTGGGTTGCCCGAAAGGATAAGGCCAGCAAATATGCCACTGATGACGTTTTGAATGACCAAAAGCTGTTCAACGATGGAAAAGCGGACGACGGTAGTGACTACATTACGTCCACTGGTTTAAGTGCTAACTTCCAGAACGCTTATGTAGCTAATGGTGTGGTAAACGGGAACGATACGATTGACGGTTACGTACAAGTCACGTATCAAGCTAGTTACGGTGACCAAAACGCGGCTAATACCACATCAATTTACCTGGTTAAATATGACGTGAAAAATCAGAAGTTAACCAGCGTTCAATTGCTGGGCAACACGCAAACTAAGGCACAATAAGGAATGGTTAGCATGAAAGTTAAACATTCGCGTAATTTGTGGCAATGGTTCAGAACGCCCCTAGTAGCAACGGATTTGGAAACTCAATTACTTAAACAAGACCAAACAACTGAGAAGGTAATCCAAAAGATTGATCTTTGTACCTGGTTGGGCTATGTGCTGATCTTCTTCTTCGTCAGTCTCACCCTTGTTAACCCAATGCTAAGGATTAACGGTTTAGCGATAGCCTTTCTGGCCTGGTTGATGATCTGTAGTTGGGTAAAACTGGATAAAAAGCGAAAAATCGCCCGGTTAGGGTGGTTTACGCGGCCACTACCAATCAAGAAATGGGGGAAGGGCATTGGCTACGCCTTGACCTTCATTACGTTTGAAATGGCGCTGTCACTCCTGATCGTGGCAGTCAATCACCAGTCGGTCCAGTCCACCAACACCCAACAGATTCTCAAAATTATTGGGGCCCAGCCAATTTACATGGGTTATGTAATTTTGGTGGCCCCGCTCCTTGAAGAGCTGGTCTTTCGGCAAAGCATCTTTCGGGGCTTAAAACGGTGGTTAAGCCGTCACGTTCGCTGGTCTAGTCTGGTGGTCACGGTGATTGTGACCATCGTTGTGGCGTTGCTGTTTGCAGCGGTCCACGGGGATAGTAGTAGCCTGGAATACATTGTGGTGAGTTGTTACCTGCAATGGATCTACTGGCGGGAAAAGGATTTGCGCTTATCAATGATTACCCACGCCAGTATTAATGTGATTTCCTTGGGAACTATGCTATTGCTGTAGTAAGATTGAATTACTACAGGGGTGATATGTTATGTTAGCTGATAAATATCATATGACGAAGGATCAGAACCGGCGCTTTGCAAGAAGCAACCTCACTAAATTAGTCCATACTAATGCAAGATTTGAAGGGGTCAACACGACAATGCCCCAAACCCAAACGATCATTGATGGATTAGGCGTTGACGGGGTTTCGATTGATGATATTAACGTGATTGTTCAACTAAAGCGCGGTTGGCAATCCGTGATTAACGCGGACGAGCCGCTAACATTAGACTTTGCAAAGAAAATCAATGGTATTGTGGCATTGCATGAATCGTTAGCACCAGGGGAGCTACGAACCGGTAATGGTTACGTCAATACCAATCAAGGTGAATTCATTCCTCCTGAAGTGGATATTGATGCGGAGAACACCTATCTAAAACAGTTGCTCAACGGATCAGAAAGCACCACCGAAAAGGCTTTACAGCTCATGTACCATCTAATGCGGTCGCAACTGTTTTGGGACGGAAATAAGCGAACGGCCGTGCTGATGGCAAGCAAACTAATGATTGACCACGGGGCGGGACTGATCAACGTTCCGTTAGATCGGTGGGGAAAATGGAACGAACTGATTGCCGAGTTCTACTTCTCAAACAATGATCAAAAAATCGTGAAGTGGACGTACCAACAAGCGATCCAGGGTGTTGATTTTCACCCTCAACGAAACCTACCTCACTCAAAGCCTAGAAGAAGATAACAAAAAGCTGCCTGATGGCGGCTTTTTTTGTGGGTGAAATGTCGAAACTTGTTGAATTGGAACTTTCTGATACGTTGAATTAGTAAATTTTGGAAGGAGCGATTTCAATGTATTCATACCGTGGTGATCGCTGAAGTAATTTCACTGGTGACTAGTGAAATTGCCGGTGGCGGCTTCCTCTACTTGATCAACCAGTGGACGATTTGGACGTTACTGGGATTGACTGTCATTTTGGTGATCACTGCGATGGCTTGAAAGGAGGCTACCTTGGATGTTGAGAATGATAAAAATTTTGGATTCTTTTGCTGTTTAATATTATTTTGATATGCGATTAATTTGAAGCTGTCGCCAAAATGTATTGCATTTTGCATGTGATAATGATAATATAATAAGCAAATCGAATGTTTATTTTTGCTGTATTTCTGATTCATTCTTCACCGGCTGGGCTTTTTTACAAGGTCTGTCTAGCTGGTGGTCTGCAAACTTAGCTCAGTCGGTAGAGCGCCTGACTGTTAATCAGGACGTCACTGGTCTAAGTCCAGTAGTTTACGTTGGGCGGCTCCTCCCAAAAAGTATCCTTTAGTGTCTGCTTGCTGACAAACACTTCTGTAAGGTATAACGATTTGGTTTTCTTCGCAAATGTGAATCAAATACTGCCCGATCCCTTAAGAAGTCCATTCCTCGGTGTGGCGCTGATGAGTGAATAAAAAATAAGCGGCCTTCTTGTGAGAGGGGTCGCTTATTTTTTTGCTTTCGTTTTTAATTTAATGTTAAAACAACATTCGATATTAAAAAACTTGTATATTAATTTGATAGAAAAATAGTTGCAAAATAATATTAATCAGTTAAAATAAAAACATATCAAAAACATATGCCACACTGAATAGGAGGAATCATTATGGAAAAGACAATGAATGTAGCGAACGACCTAGGCAATGGGTCAATTAAGATGACCCTAGACGGTGACTTTTTTCTGGCCCCATCAGTAATCGCTAATGAACCTGAGCAAGAGATTACAGCCCCAGTTGAATTTGATAATGCTGATCAACAACAACAATACATGGTCAACTTCCTGAACCAAATGGACGTGACCATTTCAAGCTCAGTTGTAAAGCGCCAGGGCCGCTTTCTAATCGCTCAAGCGGCGGTTGATAGCCAACTACCAATGACTATGTTTGACGTCAACGACTTCGCTGGCAAGGCTGATGATGACCTGGCCGTGATCCTGACGTTAAGTATGATTGCGGGTAAACGGGTTAAGGACGCTTTTAAAGAAGGTGAAGATCTTACGGAAAATCTCAAGGTCACGGTCAACATGGCCACGGCTTTACCAGTGACGGAAGGGAAACAAGCTGGGGTTAAAGACAACTACCGGCAAAAGTACCTTAAACAGCGGCACCAGGTAACTTTCCATAATTTCAAGGACCCAATCACGGTTGATATTACGTTCCAGCAGGTCTACGTGGCACTGGAAGGGGAAACAGCCCAATTCTTCATTAAGTACGCTACTTCTGGACTGAAGGAGGCCTTAAAGCAGGACTTAACGGCTAATTACCCGGACCTGGCCAACCAAGCCACGGTTGATGATATTGTCCAAGCAGATAACGTTTTAGGAATCGATATTGGTGAGGGGACCACGGATCTGGTCAGCATTGTTAACGGCAAGGTTAACGCTGCTGCTTCAATGTCGTTGGCCAAGGGTTATGGGAATGTTTTACAACAAGCAATGGATGTTCTCCAAGCCAACCAAATGAACTTTGATTCCCGGGCGCAACTACAAAATTACCTTTCGTCCAAGGTTAGCCCGTTCGCTAAGAAACACCAAGCTAAGGTTCAAGAGTACGTTTACCAGCAACTTGAGCCTTTTGCGGATCAGATTATTGATGCGGTTTCTAAGACAATGCGGACTACAGGCGCCCAAACCGAATTAGTCTTTGTCTATGGTGGTGGGGCAACGCCAATGTTGTCCCAAAGTCACTTACGGGAAAAGCTGGCGGCCAAGTTGCGGAACTTCAACGGTGGCGACGACCTGCCAATCATCTGGATTAACCCGGAATATGCTCAGGTAATGAACATGGAAGGGTTAAAGCTGATCTTAACTGCAATCACGAAAGACTAATTCGTGCTAGAATATAGCAAATTAATATTAATTAGCTAAAAAAGGAGCAATTAACATGACAGAAAAGAAAAAGGTTTATAGCTTACGGCTACCTGATGACGGTATTGTTAGCAAGTGGATTAGCAATCAAAAAAACGTCACGGCTTCAATTTCTCAGGCGTTGCTTCTGATCGCCTCTAAGTATGGAACGGAAGAAATTATGGAATCCGTACCCCAATACCAAGCCCGCTTGGAAAAGTTTAATGAGGACCTGATTAGTGACAACTCTGCCTTACGCAAGGAACTGAATGCTGTAAAGCAGCAATTGAGGAATCAAGGAATCACTCCCGTAACTCCTGAACCCCCAGTTACTCCAGCGTCTACTCCAGCACCGGTAGTTCCTAAATCGTCAAAGAATACCACTGGGGATCAGAATAACGGCCCAGATGTTGATATGTCGTTCTTATCTAAACAATAACGAAATTAGGTGATTTAAAGGTGACCAGCGGAAAAAATCGAGACCTAGCGTACTTTATCACGGCGTTTGGATCACTCAATGATTACGGAAGTACGCTTGCGGCGACGAAAAATGCTTTGGATAGTCAAGACCCAAAATTATTAGACGGGCCACAATCGGACCAAGGAATTTTTAAAGATGCTTTAGCAGGAATTAAAGCGATCAGAAGTGAAGGTTTTACAGTAGATGGGATCATTGCTGTTAACAAGGCGTTTGTCAATGCACCTGATGAAGATCCAATAATTCCAGGTCACTTAAGAAACGCCTACTACAATGATGATGATCGGATCAGCATTATAACCAGCCGGAAGACCGGTGGTATCAGTCCTAGTAGCTATTTCCCACCAGAACAAATTAATCGATCAATGCTGCAAGATATTATTGATGGTTTTAACAAAGAAGCTACTGATAATAAAGTAGTTGCTGGCTGGCGGGTTTTCGCTAAACTGGCAAAACTCCAGCCGTTCCAAGATGGTAACAAACGAACGGCACTGATTACCGCTAATCAGGCGATTGGGGCGTTAGAAGATCAGAACTATTTGGTTCCACCATTAGACGGGCTTGATAATACTGAGTTTGTGGTTAACCTAATGCGATTCTATGAGGCAAAAGATCCAGCCAGTGAAGATCAGGCTTTATCTAAAATGGTTGGACTAGCGCCTAATCGTCAAGAGCGAGAACGAGCATGGCAAGAGCAAGTTCGCCGGCAAAGCAAGGAAGAATTGCGAACTGTAAAATGTAAGCCAATGTTCCGATCAAGAAAAAAGGAACGATAAAACATGAACAATTCATACCAACAAGGATTAGCCGAACTTACTTCACTTAAGCAACAAATGGACGGGTACCGGCCACTGAATAAGTTGCAAGTAAGAACATTAGAGCAGCAGGTCCGTATTCCAACACGAAAATATCAATCACGATTATTTTTGGGGTAAATTTAGATGTTTTGAGAACTGTGGTGCCTTTTTGGTGCCTTAATGCTGGTTGACCCTTGGCATAATTAGGCAAATGGTTCCTGTACTCTCCTTCATAAAACGTTGATACAACAGCGTTCCGCAGCCTGACTGGGTTGCGGTTTTTTGTTGCTGTCAACCGCTAGTTTGGGTCGAAACCGGCCTTCCAGTACCAGTGCAGTACCAGTTCGAAAAATCAGACCGCCGGTTTTGGCGGCAAGCGTGTTCGGAATTTCATATGATCAGACCTTTCTTTTAGAAGAATTTGTCGAGGGTATCGGCTGTTTCGCGTTGCTTGTTTGGAAAAAGATGCCCGTAAGTGTCAATCGTTGTGACGATGCTGGCATGCCCTAGTCGTTCCTTGATGATCGTGTACTCTGTTTCTTGGTCGATCAACAAGGCAACGTGTGAGTGCCGGAAATCGTGAATGCGAATCTGCTTGATACTTTCATCGCGTTCACAGATGCGTTTGTATCGCATGCGGATCGTGTGCTTGTTACGCCGTATCAGCGTTGCCTGAAACATCGGCGTATCTTCGCTCCAGTCAAGGGCTAAGTCGTGCTTAAAGAGTTCTTGTTGCTGTTCACGCCATTGCAGGAGCAAGGCGATCATGCCTTGGTTGAGGCTGATGCGGCGGTTGCTGGCCTTAGACTTTGGTGGCGTAATGATATCCACGCCGCCGCGTCGGAACACAGATTTGCTGACAGTCAGCTCTTTGCGTTTGAAGTCGAGATCCGACCAGTCTAGCGCGCAAAGTTCGCCGACCCGCAGGCTAGAGAAGAACAGTAGTGAGAACAACACATACCAGTCGAATTCCTCTGGCAGGTGAATCAGCTCGGTAAACGCGTGAAATTCATCAGGCGTGTAGAATTCCATTTTCTTGCGTTCGATTTTGAGCTTCTTCACGCCAATACAAGGATTTTCGACAATCACTTTTTCCTCAACGGCAACGTCGAGAATCAGCTTCAACTCAATCAAGGTCTTGTTGTTGGTGTTGTTGCTCAAATCGCGTTCTTCGGTGAGCCATTCTTGAAAGTCGCGTATATGCTCGCTAGTCAGGCGCTTAATATCGGCATTGACGAAGAATGTCTGGATATAGCGCTTGTACACGGCGCGTTGTGACTGCAAGTAGGACGGCTTAATATGGATCTTAACGCGGTTCACGTACCGCTCGAATAATTCGTCGAAGGTGACTGTTTCTTGATTGAACAGTCGGTCGACGCTAGTGCGCATCATCTCCTTTTCAACTTCGCGGGCAGCCGCCATTGAGTGAATGCCTTGTTTCTTTTTGCGGCGGCGCCTGCCGGTGACGGGATCAGTGCCAAACGAGACACTGACAACATAGGTGCCATTAGGTGCTTGGGTAATGCTCATTTCATACCTCCAAATAATTGAAGGCACGCTTGCTTTGGTCGTTGACCATGATATACTTGGCTTGTCTAGGGCAAAGTATCGGGTGCGTGCAATCACGTTCATTCGTTGCTTTGTTTTTTTTCGTCTTCATATTGCGCTTGCTCGAGCACCTCCTTGAGTAAGTTCTTTTGTTGTTCGGATAGTTGCGCCTCGTTGATCATATCGGTAATCGTATCAGTACCATTGAGTGAATCGACTTGTTGAACCATCTTAAGGCTCGGTGCAACTTGTTTTTTCAGCCAGGTCAGAACGCCATCCATTGTGATCGGTTCTGGCTGCATTGCCAACTTCAAGCGATTACGGTTGTCGCCGATGAAGGTTTGCCAGTCTGGGTCTAGCGGACAGTCAGCCAACTTCTTTGAGGCCTGTGGGGTGACGACCCGCAAGTAGTGGTTGATGATCCCGAAGACGACTGTTTCGGCATCATGGCAGGCTAAAAGTTCTTTCATGGCTTTTTGAGCACGTTGATCACGAAGACGGACTTCAAAGCGGTTGAGAATCGAAGAATCTTCCGGCAGATCAATTTTGTTTTTGAAATATTGCTCGATGTCTTTTTGGTAGCCGATCATTTGTACCAAGCTTTGTGCCGAACCGAATTGAACGGTTTTACCAACGCGGCCTTTCTTGATGGTTTCGATTGCGCCTTTACTTTTGAACAAGCTCACCAACTCATCATTTTCGACTTTTTGGATCAAGTGGGGAATATCGATAATCCCGACCGTGTCGTTGATGGCGAAGTCAACGCGCTTATAAATTCCATTGAGGTCATCACACGCTTGAAAGAAGTCAAACCAAGTTAGCCCATCTCTAACAAGCGCCGCTTCCAGTTGACGACAACCGGAACCATGCATTTCAACCAACGTTCCAAGTTTGGCATTTTCGCCGCGCTCGTGTGTACCCATGATTGAAATATCACCTCGCTGGATCATGTAGTCAAAACCATAAAATGCTTTAAGCGAATAGGAAAATAAATCTAACTTGAGTGGGAACAGCTTCTCAAAGACATACTGCACATCACGCGTATTAAACCGTACCCGCACGTAATCGACTAAAATAAACATCGAATCACGATTGGTCAGGCCATGGAGTGCGTGACCCAAACGTCGTTGCATTTCTTCTGTTAGTGCAGCGTGCCCATTTAACAGTCGATTGATATAGGATCGGTTCATCCCTAATTGTGCCGCAAGTTGCGTTTGACTGATACCGGCATCAGTCATCTGTTGGCGAAATTCCACCAACCAGCCGTGTCCAGTATGATCGCGGCCATTCATCATTGTTTTATCCATTGCTCACCTCGTGTGCTCTGATGTCGTCGTCTACGAACAGCAGATTACCGTGCATAGTGGGGAATCGCTTGTGTTTTCTGCCTCGTTTCGGATTGTTGTTGTCATTTTGTGCCCCCCTGTTAGAATACGGGGGCTTGGGCGGCCGGCTAACGCCGACCGCCGCCGCTCGCGCTAGCGGCTTTCGCGCTGCACGCCGCGCGCGGCGGCGTGGTGTTACGTGACCATTGCCAGATCTTCAAATGGATTGAAACCTAACAGACTGACGATAGCGTGGAGTGGGACTTGACCGCACTTGCGGTTTGCATAGAAACCGTGACCGTCTGCGACCAAGTTCAGTTTGCATTGATGGATAATCTGTCCGGCCTTGTAACCGGAAAATCCTAACTGCATGAGCATCTTCTTGTCGACTAACACATAATAACCTCTTTTGGTTTGGATTTAACAGGTATAGATTTATAATCTGCTATGGCTGAATCATACCATCCTCCAGACGAGTTATCAACCTCTTTGGGTAAATTACAAACAGGTTTCGTTTAATTCCTTCTTGACACTTTCAATGGGTTTCATTAAGCTTCAAGTAAGGCCACACAAAGGAGAAATCAACCCATGTTTGGAAAAAGTGAAGAAGGTATCGACAAGAAGCTCGCTAGAAATATCAAGCGCATTCGCATGGAACGCGGCATGACGCAAAAAGACCTTGCTGATGCGATGGGTAGCATCGAGCAAAGCGTGTCTAAGTTTGAGCGGGCGATCTCTGCACCGTCTGCTAAGGCCATTATGCAGCTGTGTGAGGCGTTGCAAGTGACGCCTAACGACTTGTACCTCAACGACGCCGACTGGCGCAGCTGGCAGTCAGAGAAGCTCGAACACCAAGACCATTCCGTTAATGGTTTGGTCGATCACGTCGAAATGGTTCAAAAGATGTTTGCGGAAGCAGAACTCGCCCGAAAGGCCGGAGACGAGAAGCTGGAACGTGCTACTTTGGATCAAATCATTCAGATGTACATGTGGACCAACGACCATTTCCGTGACGTCGCGCACTTGTTAGATCGACGGTATGTGACAGAGTACCTTGATAAGATGGAAAAAGAAACTCGTGACGCAATGATCAACAATGCTGACTAGACCTTTATTAATACGCCAAATTGCTTAGAGTTATCGGATTTAATCAATGAAACGGAGGAATTTAAAATGACTGCAAAAGATAGTAAATTAGATAAATTTATTAAAGCCGCGGACAAATTAGTAGAGTCTAAGGGTGTTTCCAAGCTCACTAAAACACTCGACAAAACCTTGAATATTGCCGGAAATGCTGTTGAAGCTGCTGCTGATGTTACTAATCATCAGTTGGATGAACATAACAAGAGGCATCTTAACGATGTGAAGGTGCCAGATATAAGCGGCCTTAGTTTAGATCAAACTAGAGAATTATTTGCTACACTGGACATCAAGTATGCTCTAGTAGTCCCTGAACCTGATGCAAGCTTTGCAACGGCTAAAGTTGATATTATCGTAAGCACTGTCCCCAAGGCTAACACTGTATTATCCGCAGGAAGTTTCGTTAAGATTTACTATTTAGACGCTGAGGTTATTGAAGCATCCAAGTTGATTGTTTCAAAGAAAGAAAATCGTAAGCGGATTCGAAAAGAAGCGGCTAAAGCACTGGCCACTAAACTTGGCCATGGTACTGCTGTGAGTGCTAGTAATGTTTTAAAAGCAACGACCAATGTGACAAAGAAAATGACTAGGCACAGTAAAACGATAAAAAATCCTAAAGAGATTACTGCAACGATCATCGACGTTCCATCTACCCCTGATGAGAGCATAGACGACGAGAGTAAGTAGAAAATAATAAAAATTTTATGAGGTAGACGAATGACTCAAGTGCCGCAAAGATAAGGCGATGGTTTAATTAGTGTTTCGTCAACTGTAAGTTCACTAAGAACTCGAGGCCAACGTTAGGCTAACCAGCTCAGCGTGCTTAATCTTGATCCTATGCACAAGCAGTAATGTCAGTTCAGGTGTTTGTGCCATCGATTGTAATGATATGCCTGTCAACCATCTTCTTGCCGAATCAAGCAGAAGTAATTCAAGTCTTAATCAATACCAAAGACATTGCACACTTCCTTGATCGACGCTATGTGACCGAGCCCCTCGACAAAATGGAAGCTGAGACCCGCGAATTGATCAGCGATAGTCAAAAATAGTAATTTCGTGGTTTCTTACAGCAATTTGGTTCGTCGCATCTCGGTCACATATTTGTTTTACGGTTCAATATATGATAGAATCTGACTATGGAAAAGCCAAAATTCAGACCTTACAAGCGGCCGAACGGCCACATGGACTTCATCGAATTTCTCGACTCGTTGCCACTCAAGGAACGAGCAAAATTACAGTTAGCCATCCATACTACGGAAGAACTTGGCTTACAAGAAGCAGCGCAACGGTTGCTGATCAAGAAGCTCACAACCAATTTATATGAGTTGCGTTCACGACAAGGGAAAACCTATCAGCGCGGTTTGTATTTTCACGTATTTGGCGGCGATTACGTCATCACCCATGGCTTCTCCAAGAAGACCAACAAAACGCCACAGCGAGAGATTGATCATGCCATCGACCTACGAGCTGAGTTTTATCAAACCTACAAGGAGGAAGACGACAAATGAGTAAAGACCTGCACGAATTCACTATGGAACACACCGGTGATCTCGACGCCTACTTCACGGAAATGATGAAAGACTCTTCGTACCGTGAAGTCTACAATGAAGAAAAGAACAAAATGGCAAGCGCGATGGCGTTGCTTGAAGCCCGCGAGGAAGCTGGTTTATCCCAACAGAAGCTGGCGGACAAGTCCGGTGTTCCTAAGACAACGATTGTTCGTATCGAAAATGGTAACAACACTTCCATCGATACGTTAACCAAACTTGCCAATGCACTTGGTCGCCCACTCACTCTCAAGATTGGTCCGGCAAGCATGGCATAGAGTTGAGTTTAATTCGATTGACGGCACACCCACAAATCCAGCGTTATAAACTTACGATTCCGGCGTCCCTGTTTAGGAGGCGCCCGAGGCCAGGGATTAGGAGAGGTGGCAAAGCCATCTTGAATACTCACTGGTTTTTTTGCAGCGAGCATTCACTTTCTGGACACTCAAATACGGCAAATGAACTTACACATACATATGAAAACATTGATAGATTCTTGTTTCGCAGGGTTTATCCATGTATGCACAAGAAGCAGTCTGGGGCCACTCATTGCACTTTTTCTAGCGCAAAGCACCCAGCAGACAACGAATGGGAAATAGTTTATGTTAAATAACTTTTTGTTAAGTGATTCCGAGTCTGAAGACGCTGAAATTCTGATTCACGGAATGTTTGCGACTCAACTGCCACCGCTCTTATCAGATATCATCACTAGAAAGAGCACTACTGCATTGATTCAAGAACTCGCGACAAAACCAAAATCAACACTATTTGTACGGGATAGTAAATCAGGGTATATTTCCCGATTAGCCTCAGGGGTTAAATCTCCAGAATATATTTTTGGGGGGAATTGGGCTGCTGAATCGATTAAATTTTTTACGTTGAAAGTTGATGAGTCTTGGCGCCCTATGGCAATTCCTAATATTAAACATACGGTTATGTTTGCATACAATAGTCTATTAGTTGCAGAGTCCGCACTTAATCAAATATATACGAGAGCAGAGCGTATTAGCGGTCGTACAAGTCATTCCGAATCACCTATTATTGGTCGAAATGGTATTTTTTCTGCAATGCTGTATGACCCCTTTGATGATGAGGCAGATCAACAAAGTCAGGACGAGGCAATCGGATTTATTGGTTATGAGCAAACGAACCAATTCTTTGAAGAAAGTAGACTTCACAAGTACAGAATCGAATCAACATATCCATACGTGCTCCAAATTGATCTCAGTAAATATTTTGAGAATATTTATACACACCTGCTTGCAAACATTGATGTACAAACTTTTCGATTGTCCAGTGAGCATGCAAAAACCTCACTTGGAAAATATTTGAAATGGCTGGACGAGTTCAATCAAAAAGTTAATGATAATCACACCAAGGGAATGATTCAAGGTCCTGTTTCATCTAAAGTCTCTGCCGAAATCTTTCAACTTTCTCTGGATCAAAAAATTGAAGCCGAATTGGTTAATCAACATCTTGATGTCAGCTTTACTCGTTATGTGGATGATTACCGCTTTTTTGCAAGAACAATTACTGATCTTGAGTTGGTAAAGACTATGCTGGTTAAGCTGTTTCGTTCCCACGAACTTTCATTTAATGAAACCAAGGTGAAGCTATTCAAAGGTTTTGAGATTCAGAAACAGGCTCATTTTGAAAAGTATCAGTCAATTATTCCTGTGTTGCGGCGGCGTCGGGTTTCGTTTACTTTTAAGCAGTATCAACGCGTCCATGATTCTATCTCAGAAATGATTGAATCTTCCGACATTCCGACAGTCAAGGCAGTTCTGACAATTTTAAAAAAGAAAACCCAGATGAACAAAATTCAATTTCCAAATGATCAAATTATCTTATCATTCTTGGAGTTTTTGATTAAAATTTCTTATGTCCTCCCTATCGTATGTATGCAGACTTACAAAGTGATTTACGAAATTGTCAATTCAGTAGAACCAAAAACTCGACATCAGTGTTGGAGGCGCCTTTTTGATGAATTTGATTTTATTCGCGAAAACTACGCAGACTCAGACTTGGAAATATGGTATTTTTACGTGCTAGCTAACTCCGGAACATCAAGTGAAACGCTAAAAGTGGTTTCTAGATACCTGAAAACAAATGGAAGCATTAGCCCAATATTGTTATGTGTATTAACCAAGCCGCGTAGTAAGGCCTCTAACGCAAAAATTGAAGCCGCAATTGTTTCCCAGGTCAAAGATTGGCAGAAGATTTCACAGTCGAAATGGTGGTTACCACTATCTCAGCTTTGGGTTTCTACCCAGAGAAAAGTTTCTTCAAATGAGATTAAGAAATTATTTCTTTCAAATAACGGCTCGAAAATACAGTGGGACAAATTGGGTATAGTCGAATATCTAATGTGTCATGTCTAATCAACACCATTCCGAGTTATAGCATTTCCCGTTTATGGGGGGGACATTCATTGAGCAAAAGAATTGATCAACAGGTCGTTGAAAAGATTTCTAGAATTCTTGCGGAACAACTGACGGGTTCGAAGATAACCGATATGTTTTCAAATCTAAGGATGAAGGATTTTGACGAGGAACGAATTATCCAAATTCCACAAATGTCGCACACTACAAAATGGCAGCGTTTAAACGAAACGGCTATTTACGAAATGAACCATGCTGGTGGTTCGCCAAGTCCCTTTTTTCGAATTATTCAGTATGTAATTCAACCCGCCAATTTTGTATCTCGACCAAAAGATTGGAATCTCATCCGGCAGTCTATTAACTCTATATTGATTTTTTATGGGTTTGAGCTAGGAGACGATGGGGTAATACTTCAGGTTGAAGCAGTTTCGACTATGTCTGAAGCACTGGCCCGACTCCAGACGTTTAGCAATCTGTTAACACCATTGGAATTGCACCCCCAAGTGATGGTCTATTGTACAGAAGAGTTGCTACACGAGGATTATTTTCATGCAGTTTTCGAAGCTAGCAAGGGATTGCTAGATCGGCTTCGTAAAATGTCTGGGTTGACACTAGATGGAACTGGCCTTCTTACGAAAATATTTAATCTAAAGCAACCGGTTTTGTTTATTCGCGGTAACCGGCTTGAAACACAAGATGAAAAGGATCAGTATTTCGCAGTTGCATCACTGTTGAAGACAATTGTGTATATGTATCGTAATCCGAAGGCACATCAATTGAAACTGTATGACGAAACGAAATTAAGTGATGCGGTTACCGCCTTTGTCATGATGTCAGAAGCCCACAAGTTGATTGATAATCTAATGAACGCCCAAGGCTGGGATGTATAGATTGAAAAACCCATCATGAATACACGATGGGCGTCAAGTATATTCGCGTGCCAATTCAGTACCACTTCATTCAAATTCAGCCTATTTCAACCGTTTCAATCGCACCAAGAATGGCCGTGCATCAACAATCCGACGTCATTCAAGCCGTCAGATTACAACTCGAAATCCGGCGAACCCATGTTGAATGGGCGCGCAGGTTCAAATCCTGTACTCTCCTTTCATGTTTAATTTAACTCCGTCAATTTATCTGAACATGGTGAGCCTAGAATGTTGTTAAATCAACGTTCTAGGCTCTTTTTGTTACTGTTTGCTTTTGTTGGGTTACGGATAATTTCGGTTAATTTTGACTATGGTTGGGTCCCGCTTGGGTCCCGTTGATTAATTCACCAGGACACCTTGGGGACCCGAAAGGACCCATTAATGCACAAACAAGATATTGTGTTGATTTTACGCTGTAAAAAATACAGTGATTTTAAAATTATTTTTAACTATTTTTGAATCGATATGCAATTAAATATAATTGGGATAAGAGATTCGTTTTAAGCTAAAAATGATTATTTTTGAGTTATTTTAATTCAATATGGATTAGCGAAGCTAATTAGAGTCGTTTTGCAATCGATAATAATTGAAATGAATTAAGCTTGAGTCAGTGTCAAAGTCGAATTTAATTAATATAGTGTTAATTGTAATTAAATATAGTCGATTTAAGTTCCTAAATTGCAAGATTAAGTGAGCCACCCGGCCACGGGAGTGGCCGAGGTTTATA
>OLQI01000638.1_pt1 | contig 30690 bp, 26 predicted proteins | sample 1672171 | NCBI WGS metagenome assembly OLQI01 (sample SAMEA3136655, study PRJEB25190) | human gut metagenome
ATTTTCCAATGATTTCGATTGCTTTAATATGGAACATATCTGTCATTTCCCACGCAGCTTTTGTTGTATATCCTTCAATTGCATGTGTCAGGGCATCCATACCTGTGGAAGCTGTAAGTCCCTTTGGCATAGAGGACATCATATCCGGGTCAACAACTGCGATAACCGGCATGTCATGTGGGTCAACACAAACGAATTTTCTCTTTCTTTCAACATCAGTGATAACGTAGTTGATTGTAACCTCAGCAGCTGTTCCGGCTGTTGTTGGAACTGCGATGATCGGTACACAAGGTTTTGTTGTCGGTGCAACACCTTCAAGGCTTCTTACATCTTCAAATTCCGGGTTTGCGATGATGATACCGATTGCTTTGGAAGTATCCATAGAAGAACCACCACCGATTGCAACGATGTAATCTGCTTCAGCTTTCTTGAATGCTTCTACTCCGTGCTGTACATTTTCGATTGTTGGGTTTGCTTTGATATCAGAATAAATTTCGTAAGCAAGTCCATTTTCATCAAGAATATCTGTTACTTTCTTTGTAACTCCGAATTTGATCAGATCAGGGTCAGAACATACAAAAGCTTTCTTAAATGCTCTTGCTTTTGCTTCTGTAGCGATCTCTTTGATTGCGCCTGCTCCATGATAAGATGTTTCATTTAACATAATTCTGTTTGCCATGATTTTCGATCTCCTTTTTTAAAAACAGATTTTCGGGAAATTCATTCCCGTTACTTTATGTTTTTATTTTAACAATCGGAAATAGAAAAGAAAAGTTACAAATAGTTAAAAATGTAACATTTCAGGCATTTTCTTTGTGAAAAAGTATTGGAATTTATAAAGAACCTATTAAATTATTGTGAAACAAGTACAGAAAATGGGCTAGAATACTAGACGAAATGATGAGAAAGTTGTAGAATCTAAATATCATATATGTGATGACTCTCATCTCCACAGGTGATGCGAGACAGAACAATTACGGAAGGAGACAGGCATTATGGAAAAATTAACAGACAACTTAAAGAAGGTAATACTGGCTGGAATCGGAGCGGTTGCTACAACTGCAGAGAAGTCAAAGGACGTTCTTGATGATATGGTAAAAAAAGGCGAACTTACAGTGGAGCAGGGCAAGGTTCTGAATGAGGAACTCAAGCATAATCTGAAGCAGACAGTAAAGAACAATGTGAATGTGAAAGTCAAAGTCACTACCCCGGAAGAGTTGAGCGAACTTCTCGACAAGATGACCCCGGAGCAGTTAGAAGCACTGAAGGCTCAGATCAAGGCGAAAGAGTCAACTGTAGATTCGGAAGCAGAAGAGGTAGATGCAGAAGATACAGTGGAAGATGCAGAAGTAGTTGAGGAAGATACAAAAGAAGAGTAAAAATATCAGAGAAGCTGCCGAAAAGCGGCTTTTCTGCTTTCTCAAGAAAGAAAAGAGTGACTATTATTTTAGGACTATCAGCAAGGAATACAGGAAAAAAGAGAAATGTGTCACTGAGACAGCGGGAGAATACAGATATGAGTGAGAAAGAAAAGGGAACGAATAATTCAAGATTTAGAGAGATTATTTCTGTACTTCGAAAACATAACATCACACATGGCATCAGTCCGAAAAAACTTCGTTTGATTATGGAGGATCTTGGTCCGACTTTTGTGAAGCTCGGACAGATCATGGCACTTCATTCGGACATTCTTCCGAAGGCATATTGTGATGAATTGATGGAATTATGTACGGATGCAAGACCGATGCCTTTCGAGGAGGCAGTGTCTGTAATCGACGAGTCTTACGGACGCTCCTGGAAGAAAGTTTTTTCATCAATCGAAGAGACGCCAATCGGTTCTGCATCAATTGCGCAGGTACATAGAGCAGTCTTAAAGTCAGGAGAAGAGGTTGTCGTTAAGATCCAGAGAAAAGGCATTTATGAGATGATGGCGCGGGATATTGATTTTATCCGTAAAGCAATCAAGCTGATGCCACCGATCAGTCTGAAAGGAATGGCTGATTTTGATCTTGTGCTTGACGAACTCTGGTCAGTGACAAGAGATGAGATGAATTTCCTGACCGAAGCATCGAATATCGAAGAATTTGCCAGAAGAAATAAAGATGTCAATTTTGTTCAGACACCGGTTCTGTATCAGCAGTATACGACCGTTCATGTGCTGGTGATGGAATATATTGATGGTTGCGGTATTGATGAGAAGGATAAGCTGCTCGAAGATGGATATGACCTGAAAGAAATTGGAAGCAAACTTGTAGATAACTATATTAAGCAAGTAATGGATGATGGGTTCTTCCACGCTGATCCGCATTCCGGAAATGTTAAGATCCGTGATGGAAAGATTGTCTGGATTGATATGGGTATGATGGGACGACTGACAGAGCATGACCGTGAGATGATCACGCTTGCAATCGAAGGCGTTGCACTGAATGATGTTGGTCTGATTCTAAAGGCGGTTCTCGGACTGGGCGAATTCAAAGAACGACCGGAGCAGAGAAAACTTTACGAAGACATTGAAGGATTGCTTTTGAAATACGGAAGTACCGATATGGGCAAGATTAATGTGGCAGAGGTCATGACGGATCTGATGGAAGTCATGAAAGAAAATAAGATCATGATGCCACATGGACTGACGATGCTTGCCAGAGGACTTACGCATATGGAAGGTGTACTTGCCAATATCGCACCGGATATCAATATGGTGGAGATTGCCAGAGCAAGACTTGCTGCGAATTTTCTTCACAATTTTAACTTTAAGAAGGAATTGAAGAACACAGGAAGAAGCCTTTTGAAATCTGTGCGGAAGATGATTGACCTTCCATCTATGACAACGGACTTAATGGATGAATTCATGAAAGGGCAGTCAAAAGTAAACCTGGATCTGCGTGTGTCAAAGGATCTGGCATTTCTTTTAAGACGACTTGTAAGGAATATTGTTATGGGTCTGTGGGTCATGGCACTTCTGATCAGTTCAAGTATTATCTGTACAACGGATATGACACCGAAGTTTATGGGAATCCCGGCGCTTGGAGCGTTCGGATATCTGATGGCAGTGGTGATTATAATCTATGTATTTGTGAAACATATTTTCTCGAGGAAGTAAAAAAAGAATATAAAGCAAAGGAAAAGAGAGATGAAATTTTCGTCTCTCTTTTTTATATATTAGGAAAGTCCTTTCCTAATATATAAAAAACGCTCCGCTCAGGATGCGCACTGCGGCGTACAAGGTAGGTGTCGCAAGCGGTCTACGTTTCCACTTCGGTCCTTGCTAAACAAGCGCCACTGGCGCTTAGCAACGCCGCAGGCGCAAGAATGTGCCGAGGCACATTCTTTGTTCATGAGAAAAAATATAAGTTTAAAACAGATAAATGAGAAAAGTTCTCAAATAATAAAAATCCAATTGACTGGATAATAGACATCCTGTATACTTACGGAGTTAGTTTAACTAACACAAGTTAGAAAAGTATAACCAGGAGCGATTACATGAAATTAAAAAATATAAAATGTTTACTTGCAGTCTGTCTTTATGCATCGGCCCTGTTGGTCGGATGCGGACAGAAGACAGACAGTAAGACAGCAGATAAATCCGAAACATCGTCAGAAAGTGCACAGAATCAGTCGGAGGATATTCAAGAAGCATCCAGAGATGTTTTTGCAATGGATACCTATATGACAGTGACTGCATATGGAGAAAATGCAGAGGCAGCCGTTGATGCGGCACAGGCAGAGATTGAGCGTCTGGACGCACTTTTATCTACAGGAGATGCAGACAGCGAGATCGCAAAACTGAATGTAGATGGAAGTGGAGAGCTTTCCGAAGATGCAGGTTATCTGACGGAACGCGCATTGGAACTTTATCAGGAGACAGATGGGGCGTTTGATATTGCGATTTATCCGGTGATGGAAGCATGGGGATTCCCAATACAGAACTTCCAGGTTCCGTCACAGGAGACATTGGATCAACTTCTTCCACTCACTGATGCGGGAAATATTTCTTATGACAAAGAAACGAGAAAGATATCTTTCGGTGTAGAAGGAATGAAAATCGATCTCGGAGGAATTGCAAAAGGATATACCTCATCCAGAATTATGGACATTTACAAAGACAATGGAATCACAAGTGGATTAGTGAATCTTGGCGGAAATGTGCAGGCACTCGGAACAAAGACGGATGGAACGAAATGGAAGATTGCAGTGCAGAGCCCGGATGATACAGAGGATTATCTGGGAATTCTGAGCGTTCAGGACAAGGCTGTTATCACTTCGGGGGGATACGAACGGTATTTTGAACAGGATGGTGTGACGTATCATCACATCATTGACCCAAAGACCGGATACCCGGCAGAAAGCGGACTTGTCTCTGTAACAATTGTAAGTACGGACGGAACACTGGCAGATGGACTGTCTACTTCACTTTTTATTATGGGAGAAGAGAAAGCGGCAGAGTTCTGGAGAGAACATAAGGATGATTTTGATGCAATCCTTATGAGTGATGATGGGACGCTATATGTAACAGAAGGGCTGGAAAATGATTTTTCAACGGAGAGAACAGTTGAGATCATTCGATAGAAAAGTGTAAGACAGAGTAGATTTTGGAGGAAAAATGGATTTAAAAGAAACAGGAAAGAAGCTGAAACCATTTGCACCGGTACTTTCGGTAGCAGTTGTGGCATCTTGTGTAGCAGGCACCCTGAGTGGATATCAGCCACCGGTTTATGCAGCGCAGGAGCAGTCAGAAACTGTGAAGGATGAAACGGAAAAAGCAGAGGAAGAGCAGGTACAGGTGACAAAAGGTTCTTTTGATCTGACAGATGGTGTTTATAAGGGAACTGGAACAGGTTATGCAGGAGAGATCACGGTTGCGGTTCAAATCAAAGACAAACAGATCGTTGCAATCGATATTCTGAGTTCTTCGGATGATGCAGCATTTTTCAAACGTGCACAGGCGGTGATCGATAAGATCATCGAAGGACAGACATTGGAAGTCGATACTGTTTCAGGGGCAACCTATAGTTCCAGGGGAATCATCAGTGCGGTGAAGAATGCACTGACAGGAGAAAAAGACAGCGGAACAACAGGACAGTCACAGTCTGGTGGCGGCGCGGCAGCAGGAAGTTCTACTTCTGTCGCAACAGTGGAAGACCCGGCAGCATATAAGGACGGAACTTATTACGGAACAGGGACTGGATTTGGCGGAACACTGAAAGTAAAGGTTGAGATCAGTGGCGGAAAGATCACAGACATCCAGATTATGGAGAATCAAGATGGAAGCGAATACATTTCCAAAGCCTCTGCACTGATCAATGCGATCATCAGTAGTCAGAGCACCAATGTAGATACCGTGTCTGGAGCAACGTACAGTTCGGTTGGAATCATCCAGGCAGTAAGAGATGCATTAAGTCAGGCGGCAGTGAGTGGAAATGGAGCAACTTCGGATTCATCTGAAACGAATGGCTCGAACAGTTCTTCCAGTCAGAATCAGAGTACATCCACAACCGGAACAGTTCCATACAAAGAAGGAATCTATTATGGAACAGCGGAAGGATACAGTGGAGATGTATCGGTAGCTGTGGTGATCCAGGAGCATACGATCAAAGCAATTTTAGTCACAGAGACATCAGATGATGAAGCATTTTTCAACCGCGCAATGGATGTAGTGAAAAATGTGCTTAAAAATCAGAATACAGATGTAGATACTGTATCTGGTGCAACTTACAGTTCAAAGGGACTTCTCGGAGCAATAAAGAATGCTTTGAAACAGGCGGAGAAAGTAACGAATGGAGAATCCATTGAAGAGAAAGCAGATACAACGGAACTGGAAAATGCAGTTAAGTCAGCAGAAGCACTTGTGATGGAGGAGTATACGCAGAGTAGCTGGGCGGTTCTGAGTCTCCGACTGAATGATGCAAAAGAGCTGTTGGAAACAGCTGCGAATGAAACAGTGGAACAGCAGACGGTTGATAAAGCTGTGGAAAATCTGAACCTTGCAGTTGCACAGCTTGAGAAAAAGAAGTCAGATCAAGAGGAAGAAGTGAAGACAAAATACATCGATGGAACTTATGAAGTGAGTGTACCGTGTAAACCGGATGAGGATGAAGATTTTACAGAGTATCAGCTTTCTATGAAGGTGACAATACGAAATGACAAAATTGTATCCATTACTGACGTGTCAGGAGATGGGGATGCAGCAAATGACAGCTATATCAAGAAGGCGGCAAATGGAACTTCAAGCAAAAAAGGTGTCGTTTCCCAGATTATTACCAAAGGAATGCCGGAAGAAATTGATACGGTATCCAGAGCAACCTGTTCTTCGAATGCGATTATTGACGGATGCAAAAAAGCACTGGAAATGGCTTTAAGACCAGAAGAGACGGAGGCGCAGTAGGATGAAAGAGTTTATCGTAAGACTGTTTAGTCTGCTGGCAATCGTCGGTGTCCTTTTCGGATATAACGAAGTGTTGGATGTCCGTGCGAAGGATGAGGAAATCGCAAAACTGAATGCACAGTTGGAGGTACAGTCATCTGGTGTCGGCAGTGATTCTGAGTCAGGGAGTGATTCGGGAGATGGAGCAGGATACAAGGATGGAACCTATACCGGAGAAGCGGATGGATTTGGCGGAACGGTTGCGGTAGAAGTTACTGTAAAAGATGGAAAGATTGAAGCGGTAGAAGTGACTTCCGCCGAGAAGGAAGACAGTGCATATCTTGCAATGGCGGAAGATATCATTCCAAAGATCATAGAGGCGCAGAGTGCAGAAGTTGATACGATCAGCGGAGCAACGTTCAGTTCGACAGGAATTAAAAATGCAGCAGAACAGGCATTAGAACAGGCGGTAAAGTAGTTTGAAGAAGTTGAATATACATAATTTAAAAGCAAAAGAAATTAAAAAGTTGCATACTTGGCTTCGTGCCTTGATTCAGATCCTTTATTTTTTGTTTCTGCCATCTGTGTATACAGCGGCATTTGCCGGCGTGAAATACATTTTCACACAGATAGGAGCAGGCGAGGCAATCGGGCTGACCTCTTTTGTAACGGTGCTTATAGTTCTCTGCGCGTATACGATTCTTTTCGGAAGATTCTTCTGTGGATTCGCATGTGCATTCGGAAGTCTTGGAGATGGAATTCATGCATTTTATATCTGGTGTTTTAAGAAGAGAAAGAAAAAGCCGATGCTGCTTTCAGAAAAGATCACAGAGAAGTTAAGCTATTTGAAATATCTGGTGTTGACCGTAATCGCAGTACTTTGTTTTGCGGGAGTATACGGAAAGGCAAAAGGGACAAGCCCATGGGATGTTTTTTCTATGCTGCATGCAGGAAATCTTCACTTGCAGGGATATTTGCCGGGAGTGATTCTACTAATTTTTATCATTGTAGGAATGTGTCTGGAAGAAAGATTTTTCTGTCGGAATCTGTGTCCGATGGGAGCGGTATTCTCACTGCTTCCGGTGCTTCCGTTCTTTGCATTGCACCGCGACAGAGAAAATTGCATCAAAGGCTGCAGCGGATGCACGAAGAAATGTCCATCCGGGATCGGACTCCCGGAAGACGGATCACTCAAAGTCGAGGGAGATTGTTTCCAATGCCAGAAATGTATTGATACCTGTCCAAAGAAGCATATCCATACAGGAATCAAAGGTCTGAAGGGAAATGAATTCTGGTTTACGATTCTTCGGGCAATTCTGTTACTTGTAATTATGATCTGGGCAGGAGTGTAATAGATGAAGAAAAAAGATCTGTTTTTAGGAGGCGGAATCCTCTTTGCGGCATGTGTACTGTTTCTTGTGATGAACCTGATGCAGTATGTACAGGCAAAGGAAAGCGGGCAAAAAGAAATTCAGGAAAAACAGGTTGTGATCAAGGTGGATGGAGAAGTTTACAGAAGATATTCTTTGGATGAAGATCAGGTGATTGAAGTGCAGGATGGAGATTTTTACAATCGTGTCCGGATTGAGGATGGAAAAGCGTATATGGAAGAGGCTGACTGTCCGGATGGATATTGCGAAGAGCAGGGAAAGATCAATAACCGGACACAGACCATTGTCTGCCTGCCTCATAAGCTGGTTGTAGAAATAGAAGAAGTTGAGAATTCTGATGATTCTCAAAATGAAAAGGAACATCTACCGGATACAATTTCCAAATAAATCAATTGTCCGACTGTAAAGGAGAATGTATGAATAGAAATAAAAAACTTGCGAACATGGCAATGCTTGTTGCGCTGGCAATGATTTTTAGTTATGTGGAAAGCCTGATCCCAATTAATTTTGGAGTGCCGGGGATGAAGCTTGGAGTGGCTAATCTGGTCACTGTAACAGGTCTTTATTTTCTGGAAATTCCAGAAGTACTGGCGGTATCGGTACTGCGTGTGCTTCTGACAGGATTTCTTTTTGGAAATGGAATGTCGATCATTTACAGTCTGGCAGGGGCGGTTGTCAGCCTTCTTGCCATGGTACTTGTAAAGAAGATGGATGGAATTTCCATTGTAGGAGTAAGTATCACTGGCGGCGTCTTCCATAATATAGGCCAGATTCTTGTTGCGATGGCAGTGGTGGAGAATCTGAAACTGATTTATTATCTGCCGGTTCTTCTTGTGGCAGGAACAGTGACAGGGTTCGTGATTGGAATTGTCGCAGGAAAGATTTTACCGGTTGTGAAGAAAGAAGCTGTAAGGACAGTATAGATAATAATACTTTTTGATTACAGGTTAGCAAAAGCTAACTTGATAATATATTCCATGCGGAAGCAGGAAAGCAGAACTGCGACAGGCAGGATCTGTATGTAACTATTTTAGTTAAAAAGGAGGTTTCTATGAAAAACAAAGAAATGAAAGTAAAGGCAATGTCCATGGCAGTGGCAATGTCTATGGTAGTAGGACTTTGTCCGTCAACCATCTTTGCGGCAACAGGAAGTCAGACTGCGAAGGATGGAACTTATACAAAGACAGCCCACGTGGCAAGAACTGCAGAGGATGACGAAAATGAAGACGAATGGAATGAGTATGACGTTGAAGTCAGCCTGAAGGTGGAGGATGGCAAGTTTTCAGCCATCACTGTGACTCCAGGGGAAGGATATAACGCGGAGAGTGATTCCTATTTTGCAAAAGCTGTTTCAAAATCGAAAGGAATCCAGAAAATGCTTGTAGGAAAGGCTGCAACAGAAGATACAATTAATGGTTGGGATTCTGTTAGTGGTGCAACACGTACATCAAAGGCAGTGAAAGAAGCTGCACTTGCTGCAATCAAGTCAGCAAACGAAGCAGTAACAGTTGACACAACAAAACTGGAAGCTGCAATCACAGCCGCTGAAGCACTGAAAGAAGCTGATTACACAGCAGACAGTTGGAGTGCAATGCAGACGAAGCTGACAGCAGCCAAAGCTGCCCTGACAGCAAAAGAATCTCAGAGCGCGGTAGACACAGCAGCAGACGAGCTGAATACAGCAGTGAAGGCATTGAAAAAGGCAGAAGTTGCGAAAGAAACGTATGTGTTGATGAATATTCCATATTCTGAATTTTATGCAGCTGATCAGGTAGCAGGAGCAGACAGTGTATCCTCCGCTACAAAAGCGAAAACAAGATCAACACTTGTAGCTGGATCTTATCATGTAAACAGTGATGGAACAGATATTACAGGTATTACATATCCGGTTAAGATTAGTGATGCATCTGTACTGAAAAACTATACACAGATCACAGATGACAGCAAGCTTTCTATTACAGTGAATATGAAAGGAAAAGAGACAACAACAGAATATAATGGAAAAGATGCGTTATTCGAGAGCGCAAGCTATTCTTACTATATTTTAAGTGAGACTCCTTCCTATTATAAGGAAGCAACAGTAAATGCAGATGGTTCACTCAGCTTTAGTGAAGTGAAAGGTGCAACTGCACAGAAGTTGAGTGATGCATCAATTGATTTCACAACAGACACAAAGTATGGAGATTATGAATTGGATCTAAATGGACTCCCAAAAACAGTTAATACAGTATATGGAGTTGTGATCAGCACAAAAGAAGGAGACAACTACGGACTTCGTCATCTTGAAAATATCTGGAAAAAGACAAAACTGGCATGGAGTACAGGATTTGTGACAACATCTCATGGAAACACACTGGACTCAAAAGATTATGAAAAGATGATGGGTCAGACAATCAATAAAATCACATATTACACAGATAATGGAATCTATGAGATTGATGCAGATCAGTATGTGCCGGTTAAATTCAATGGGACTGTCGCAGCAGAGAATGCAGATGTTGAAAGTGGAAAAGTAAATCTAACTGTAGAAGGACTTCCTGGTGATTATCAGGCAGAATATACAGTTGAAGGTCTTGAGGATGTTCAGGTAAAAGACGGGGTACTTACCTATAAGACAAAAGGCGCTGAGATAGGCAAATATACTCTGAAAGTATCTGATAAATCCGGAAAATATGCGGATCTTACGACAGATTTTGAATTAACAACAGAAGCTGTACCAGTTGTATTTAACAATGAAAGTGCAGCACTTGTAGCGGCAGAAGGATATGCAGCAGAGGATGTAACTTCTTATGTAAAGAAGATCGAATCCGTAACAGTTGACGGAACAGAGTATGCGGCAACAGGAAAACGTGCAGTGAAGATCATCAAAGAAGATGGAACAATTGATACGACTGCGGCTCCATTTAAGGATGCAGAAAATGGACATGGATTTAAGATCTCAGTAAAGGCAACAGGCTATGCAAAGGATTACGAATTCACTTATACTTTAGCACAGGAGAGTGAGTATACTTACGCATATGTAGGACTTAGCTGGGCAGAGTACTGGGCTGCTGAAAATGTGCAGGCAGCAGGAGATACATCTTCTTCAGATGCAAAGGATTCAAAAGGAGAGTCTGACAAGGGTGCATTCGATACTGTAACAAGAGCTACCGTAAATCATGGACTTCACAGAGGTTCTTTCCAGTGCAACGCAGTAATCAAGGCGGAAAATGGAAAAGAGTATGCAGTAGAGTACTGGACAGATGGAACTACTGCAGTTCTGACAGACGGAAGCAAGATTACATTTAACAGAGGAGAGATTACAGAAGAATCTGGTGCAACAACAAAGATGACAGAGTATGATGTACTCGGACTGAAATATGTGCCGGTGAAAGTAAAAACATCTGATCTGGATGCACTGAAAGCAAGCTATCGTGTGATCGAAAACGGAAGTGAACTTGCAGGAGGATATTCAGAAAAGAATCTGGTAAGCTATACAGGACTGGTTGCCAATGTAACAGAGAATACAAACGGTCTGAAAACAGCAACAAAGAATGAGGATGGATCTTTCAGTTTCTCTGCAAGAGTGAATAATGGATCAGAGTCCGGAATCAAAGATCAGGCACTCAAGACAGCACCAACAGCAGAGGAAGCAGGGCTGACAGTAAAAGAAGCAAGCGGATCTTATGGAGAATTCTTAAGAGTTGATCTGACAGGAAATTATGGTGATCTTGGATCAAATCTCCAGACTGTTACATGGACTTACTATGGAGATGACAGCACATATACAAATGCAAAAGCTACTTATGGAACAAAATTTGCAGCAGATAACTGGATGCACAAAGCAATGGGAATCCAGCTTGGACTGACAGATTCTCTTCGTTGTACACTTCCGGAAGGAACGGATGGAACAGGATATTGGACCATTACACTGACAGCACTTGGATATAATGACGTGACATACAAATTCCAGGCAACAGATGAGAATATTGTAAAAGCATCTGAGGATAAAACAATCACAACAACAGAGCTTGAGGCAGCTATTGCAAAAGCAGAAGCCCTGAAAGAAGCTGAATACACAGCGGAAAGCTGGGCATCTATGCAGATGGAACTTCAGGAAGCAAAAGATGAATTGAAAAATCCAAAAACTCAGGCAACTGTAGACGAGGCAGTAAGCCACCTCAACGCAGCTATTGAAGCACTTGTTAAGATAGAAGAGCCGGCAGCAGTTGATACTTCTTCCCTTGAGAAAGTAATCAGTGATGCGGCAGCTCTGAAAGAAGCTGATTACACAGTTGACAGCTGGAAGGCATTGCAGAGTGCACTGACAGACGCTAAGAGCGCATTAAATGCAAAAGAAAGCCAGGAAAAAGTTGATAAAGCAACAGATGCGTTAAATGCAGCAATCAAAGCACTTGTAAAGAATGGAAATCAGGCGGGAAGTCAGAATGGAAGTGCAACTCCGACTGTTACAAAGAAGGCAGGAACAACTACGGATGGATCAGCTTCCAAAGGAACAAGTGGATCAAAAGCTGCAAAGACAGGTGATCCGGCAAATGTTCTTGGCTTATTAGGACTTGCATTCTCCTCACTCGGAGCAGGAGTTGGCGGATTTGCATGGAAGAGAAAAAGAAAATAAAGACAAGAAAATTGAGAAAATTTTTCAACAATTTCGCGAAAAAGATTAAAATAGTGCATTGACACTATCGCTTTAAAGTGATAAACTCCTAGCAAATGGAATAACGCTTTAAACCGATGAAGCGGAGATCAAAGTAATTATGCGCGCACAGAGAGTCCGGGAAGCTGAGAGCCGGATCGAGATGCAGGTTGCCAAATGGACCGCTGAGGGCACAGTCAAAGGATTTGAGAATCCGAGTACTCTGTGACGTGAAGGCATACGTCAGTTGCCGGAGATATGTTAGTATCTTACAGAGCGCATGGGAGTGTACCCGTGAATCAAGGTGGCACCGCGGAAAAGATTTAGATTTACCGTCCTTGACAGAATAGGAATATTCTGTCAAGGACTTTTTTTCTACCATAAACATATATTTCCTATCGGGATAAAAGAGAAATTCATTTTGCAGCATAACTTCAAGGAGGAATACACATGGACAAGACATTAGAACAAATCAAATCCTACGCTGAACAAGGCAGATACAAGCGAGTTCCGATCAGCAAAGAGCTGTATGCAGATGCATTTACGCCGATCAGTGTGATGCGGACTCTGCGGGCGGCAAGCAAACATTGCTATCTGTTGGAAAGTGCGGAGGACAGACAGCAGTGGGGAAGATATTCCTTCCTTGGATATGCACCAACGATGGAGATCACTTGTACCGATGGGCGTGTGATCATCAGCGAAGGGCATGAAGATGAGGATAAGACCAGACGGGAAGTTTTAACCGACCATCCGGGAAAGGTTCTAAGAGAAATTCTCGAAGCATATAAAAGTCCGGTTGTTCCGGGACTTCCTCCATTTACCGGAGGGCTTGTCGGATATTTTTCTTATGACTACATCAAATATGCAGAACCGACATTGAAGCCAGTCCTGGAAGAGAAGAATGAGACTACAGGAAAGACAGCAGCAAAAACGGCAGTAAGAGATTTCCGGGATGCGGACTTGATGTTATTTGACCGTGTCATCGTATTTGACAATTACAGACAGAAGCTGATCCTGATTACAGGCGTGAAGCTGGAAGGTGATCTGGAAGAAAAATATACGAACGCGAAGCAGGAATTAGAAGAGATGGAACGATTGATCCGAAGTGGGGCGCAGGCAGATTTCCGACCACTTGTTTTAGAAGAAGAGTTCCATCCGGGAGTGGATAAAGAAGATTATTGCAAGCTGGTTGAGAAAGCTAAGGAATACATTTATGAAGGTGATATTTTTCAGGTCGTTTTATCCAATCCGCTGACAGCGAAGGCAAAAGGAAGTCTTTTTGATACCTACCGGGTGCTTCGAACCTCGAATCCATCTCCGTATATGTTCTACTTTTCAAGTGATGATATTGAAGTGGCAGGGGCTTCACCGGAAACGCTGGCGAAGTTAGAAAACGGACAGGTGTGCACTTTTCCTCTTGCCGGTACAAGGAAGCGAGGAGTGACCGAAGAGGAAGATCAGGAATTGGAGAAAGAGCTACTTGCAGACGAGAAAGAACTTGCAGAGCACAACATGCTTGTAGATCTTGGGCGAAATGATGTCGGCAAGATCAGCCAGCCGGGAACAGTTAAAGTTGATAAATATATGGAAATCCAGAGATATTCCCATGTGATGCATATCGGTTCCACAGTAACAGGCAAGATTCGGAAAGATAAAGATGCACTGGACGTAGTAGATGCGATTCTCCCGGCAGGGACGCTTTCCGGAGCACCGAAGATCCGCGCATGTGAGATTATCGCAGAACTTGAACAGGAGAAGAGAGGCATTTACGGAGGGGCAGTCGGCTATCTCGATTTTGCAGGAAATGTAGATACATGCATTTCCATCCGTCTTGCTTGTAAGAAAAATGGATACATTCGTGTACAGTCAGGAGCCGGAATCGTAGCAGACAGTATCCCGGAAAATGAATTCCAGGAGTGTTTAAATAAGGCAGGGGCAGTGCTTCAGGCAGTGGAAACTGCGAAAGGAGGATTGGAATGATACTATTACTTGATAATTATGACAGTTTTACATATAACCTGTATCAGTTTATCGCAGGAGTAGAATCAAAAAGAGGTGACATGCAAAAAGATCAGATTGATTCAGAAGTGAAAGTAATACGAAATGATCAAATCACACCGGAAAAGATTCTGGAACTTGCGCCCGAGGCGCTGGTAATCTCACCTGGGCCGGGAAAACCTTCTGATGCCGGAATCTGTATCGAAGCAATTCAGAAGTTGAAAGGAAAGATTCCAATGCTCGGGGTATGTCTCGGACATCAGGCGATGGCGGAAGCATTTGGAGCAACCGTAGGTCACGCCGGACAGCTGATGCATGGGAAGACTTCAAAGCTGAAAGATGTAAAGATAGACAGTGTTCTGTTTCAGAATCTGACATTTCCAATCCAGGTGGCAAGATATCATTCGCTTGCAGTAAAGGAAGAGACACTTCCGGAAGAACTGGTTGTGACAGCGCGAAGCGAGGATAACGAGATCATGGCGATGGAACACAGAGAATATCCGATCTTTGGGTTACAGTTTCATCCGGAATCTGTGATGACACCGCAGGGACTTCAGATGATAGAGAATTTTATTAACTATGCAAAAGCATTGAAGGAGAATTAAGAAATGATAAAAGAAGCAATTATAAAATTATCAAAGAAAGAAAATCTCATCTATACAGAAGCAGAAGAAGTAATGAATGAGATTATGGAAGGAAAGGCATCGGATGTTCAGAAGTCAGCATATCTGACAGCACTTTCCATGAAAGGTGAGACAATCGATGAGATCACAGCATCAGCAGCGGGAATGCGTGCACACTGTATCAAGCTTTTGCATGACATGGATGTGCTGGAAATCGTAGGAACAGGGGGAGACGGAGCAAATTCATTTAATATTTCAACAACATCCTCCCTTGTGATTGCGGCAGCAGGAATCCCGGTCGCAAAGCATGGTAACCGTGCAGCATCTTCTAAGTCCGGTGCGGCAGATGTACTTGAAGCACTTGGAGTGAAGATTGATGTCGCACCGGAGCGCAGCACACAGCTTCTCAAAGACATTCAGATCTGTTTCTTATTTGCACAGAATTACCATATTGCGATGAAATATGTCGGACCGATCCGTAAAGAACTTGGTATCCGTACCGTATTCAATATTCTTGGTCCACTGTCCAATCCGGCAGGAGCGAACATGGAACTGATGGGAGTTTATGATGAAAGTCTCGTAGAGCCACTTGCAAGAGTCATGGCGAATCTCGGAGTCGTCCGCGGAATGGTCGTTTACGGACAGGATAAGTTAGATGAGATTTCCATGTGTGCACCGACTACAGTCTGTGAGATTAAAGACGGAACATTTACAAGCTATGAGATCACACCGGAGCAGTTTGGTTATGAGAGATGCGAAAAAGGTGCACTGACAGGAGGAACACCTCAGGAAAACGCACAGATCACATTGGATATCATTTCAGGAAAAGAGCAGGGAGCAAAGCGAAATGCAGTTTGCCTGAATGCAGGAGCAGCAATCTATCTTGCAGGAAAAGCAGATTCAATCGAAGCAGGTGTAAGAAAAGCAGAACAGATCATTGACGAAGGACTTGCACTGAAGAAGCTGGAGCAGTTTAAAGAAGAAAGTAATAAATAAAAAGTCTGATCCCCGGCTATGCAGGGGAGAATGGAAGAAGCAACTTGAAAGAAAAAGAGGAACAAATAGTATGAATATACTCGAGAAAATTACCGAGCGCACGAAAGAGCGGATCGAAGAAGAAAAGAAAATAGTTCCATTAGAAGAGGTTCGAAGACAGGCGGAAGAAAAAGGAATTAAAGATCAAATCCCAGTATTCGAACAGGCACTTCGGGCAGACGGATTATCCTTTATCTGCGAGGCAAAGAAAGCGTCACCTTCCAAAGGATTGATCGCACCGGATTTTCCATATGTAGAGATCGCCAGAGACTATGAAGCAGGCGGCGCGGCAGCAATCTCCTGTCTGACAGAACCGTTTTGGTTCCGGGGCAGTGATGCGTATCTGAAAGAAATCGTGCAAAATGTATCCATTCCGGTACTCAGAAAAGATTTCACCTGTGATGAATATATGATCTATCAGGCAAAAGCAATGGGAGCCTCGGCAGTACTTCTGATCTGTTCGGTATTAGAAGATGGCAGGTTAAAAGCGTATCATCAGCTGGCAGACGAACTCGGACTATCTGCTTTGGTAGAAACACATAACGAAGAAGAAATCTTAAGAGTACAGAAGATCGGTGCAAAGATTATCGGTGTAAATAACCGGAATCTGAAAGATTTCACAGTGGATATCAAGAATAGCATTCGGCTAAGAGAAATGGTCAGTTCGGAAACAGTTTTCGTATCTGAGAGCGGTATCCGCGGAGTGGAAGATATGAAAGCACTTTATGAAAATGGAACCGATGCGGTACTGATCGGAGAACTTCTGATGAGAAAATCTGATCGGAAAGCAGTACTGATGGAGTTGAAGCAGCAGACAGGAAGGCAGCTAGATATGAATTAGCGGAAGATATAGTATGAGACAAGAAAAAATGAACATGCCCAAGATTAAGATCTGTGGATTAAGCCGCCCGGAAGATATTACCTATATAAATGAGGCAAAACCGGATTATTGCGGATTTATCATCGATGTGCCAAAGAGCCGGAGAAATGTATCCATTTCGAAAGTTCGTGAACTGGTTCAAAATCTTGAATCGCAGATTTGCCCGATCGGAGTATTTGTCAATAAAGACTGCGGCGAGGTCGCACAATTATTAAATGAAGGAACCATTCAGATTGCTCAGCTTCACGGGCAGGAAGATGAGGCATATATAAAGAAGTTGAAAAGTCTGACAGACCATCCGGTGATGAAAGCATTTTCGATTCAGGAGAAAAAAGATCTTGATGCGGCGGCAGCGAGCAGTGCAGATCTGATTCTTCTCGATCACGGAAAAGGCGGAACCGGCGAGACATTTGATTGGAGTCTTTTGGAAGGCTGGACAAAGCGGCCGTATTTCCTCGCAGGAGGACTGAATCCGGAGAACATACCGGAGGCAATACAGCGAATACACCCTTGGGGAATTGACCTGAGCAGTGCAGTGGAGACAGATGGAAAGAAAGATCGTGAGAAAATTCTTCAAGCTGTGAAAACTGTGAGAAATTTTGAAAGCAGTAAACATTTTTAGAAAACAAAATAGTATACAAGTGAATGAACAAATTTATCAAAACAATAGAAACAAGAAAGAAGGAGAGACAACCATGACAAAAGGAAGATACGGAATCCATGGTGGACAGTACATTCCGGAGACACTGATGAATGCAGTGATCGAATTGGAAAAGGCGTACAACTACTATAAAAATGACAAAGAATTTAATGACGAACTGAATACATTATTAAATGAATATGCAGGCAGACCGTCTCTTTTATACTATGCAGCACGTATGACAGAAGATCTTGGCGGGGCGAAAATTTATCTGAAACGAGAAGATCTCAATCACACAGGTGCCCATAAGATCAACAACGTGTTAGGTCAGGTTCTTCTTGCGAAGAAGATGGGAAAGACAAGAGTGATCGCTGAGACCGGTGCAGGACAGCATGGGGTTGCAACAGCGACAGCAGCGGCTCTGATGGGAATGGAATGTGAAGTTTTCATGGGAAAAGAAGATACAGAGCGTCAGGCACTGAATGTATACAGAATGCGTCTTCTCGGAGCACAGGTACACGCGGTTACAAGTGGAACTGGTACTTTAAAAGATGCTGTTTCGGAGACGATGCGTGAGTGGACAAGAAGAATTGATGACACACATTATGTACTCGGATCCTGTATGGGACCGCATCCATTTCCGCAGATCGTGCGTGATTTTCAGGCAGTTATATCTAAAGAGATCAAGGAGCAGATCCTTGAAAAAGAAGGAAAACTCCCGGATGCAGTGCTTGCCTGTGTCGGCGGTGGATCCAATGCGATCGGTGCATTTTATAATTTCATTGAAGATGAAGGCGTGCGCCTGATCGGATGCGAGGCGGCAGGACGCGGCGTGAATACAGCAGAGACAGCTGCAACGATCGCGACCGGTAAGCTTGGAATCTTCCACGGAATGAAATCTTATTTCTGTCAGGATGAGTACGGACAGATCGCGCCGGTTTACTCAATCTCAGCCGGACTGGATTATCCGGGAATCGGACCGGAGCATGCAGATCTTTATGATAAGGGAAGAGCAGAATATGTAGCAATCACTGATGATGAGGCAGTCGATGCATTTGAGTACCTTTCTAAATTAGAAGGAATCATTCCGGCGATCGAGAGTGCGCATGCAGTTGCATATGCAAGAAAGCTTGCGCCGACAATGGGAAAAGACCAGATTATCGTAATTAATATTTCGGGACGCGGAGATAAGGACTGTGCAGCAATCGCACGTTACAGAGGGGAGGATCTTCATGAGTAGAATACAGGAAGCATTTAAAGGGAAGAAAGCATTTATACCATTTGTCACATGTGGTGACCCGGATCTTGAGACGACGAAACAGATCGTCTATGAGATGGAGAAAGCAGGGGCGGCGTTGATCGAGCTTGGAATCCCATTTTCCGATCCGACAGCAGAAGGACCGGTTATACAGGGCGCAAACCTGCGTGCGCTGACAGGAGGCGTGACGACAGATAAGATCTTCGATATGGTAAAAGAAATCCGCAAGAATACACAGATTCCGCTTGTTTTTATGACATATGCAAATGTTGTGTTCTCTTACGGAACAGAAAGATTTCTTGAGAAAGCGAAAAATGTCGGAATGGATGGTCTGATTCTTCCGGATGTTCCATTTGAAGAGAAAGAAGAATTTGACATCGTGTGCAAAAAGTACGGAATCGATCTGATCTCATTGATTGCACCGACTTCTCATGACCGAATCCGGATGATTGCAAAAGAAGCATCGGGATTCGTATATTGTGTTTCTTCACTTGGTGTAACAGGAACAAGATCCTCGATCACGACGGATATCGGAGCAATGGTGAAGCTTGTAAAAGAGGAAAATGATATTCCATGTGCGGTCGGATTCGGAATCTCCATTCCGGAGCAGGCGGCGAAGATGTGTCAGAGCGCAGACGGTGCGATCGTTGGAAGTGCAATCGTTAAGTTGTGTGAGAAATACGGAAAAGACTGCGTGCCGTATGTTGCAGAATATGTAAAGAGTATGGTTGAAGCTTGTAAATAAGTGAAAAGGATCTGGGATTCGAAATCCGAGTCTTCTTTTGATAATAATAGGAAAATACCTCTTTTGATAAGGAGCCAGATGTGGTATCATAGAAATTAGATTTGTTGCTTGATCTATGATACGAATCCGAAAGGAGACTACGAATGAAGAATCGAAAACAGCCTTTATTCAAAAGCTTTGGCTATGCCTTTGAAGGAATCTGGACAGGGATTTCAAAAGAGAGGAATATGAAGATTCATTGCCTTGCAGTGATTCTTGTAACAGCAGTTGGAACCTTTGTAGGATTAACACCGATGGAATGGTGTATCTGTCTTCTCCTTTTTGGAATGGTGATTTCACTGGAACTTGTGAATACGGCAGTGGAAGCTGTTGTCGATCTTGTGACAGAAGAAAGAAAGCCACTTGCTAAGATCGCGAAGGATACGGCAGCTGGTGCAGTGCTTTTTACGGCAATCATGGCTGTGATCATAGGGTGTATCATATTTATACCTCATTTAATGATGTGAGTGTCAAAAGTAAATTTTGCCACTCACTGATGTAACCGGATTGCTCCATTGCTATGCAATTCCCGCAATCCTCGAACACCTCAAACTCCCATAAAATGGCGTATTCACACCATTTTATTCCGTTTTCGGTGTTCGGCGTGTCAATAAGTATAAATTGCTTATTTGTGCGAGCACAAACGCAATTTATACTTTTGACACTTACATCATTTCATTGCACTGCTGTAATGTAAAGAAAAGCAACCAGAAAGGAAAACAAAGAGATGGATGAGAATAAAGTAATTGTCAGTACAGAGATGAAGCAGGCATTGGTGAATCTGCGAAATCTGGAAGAGATTTATGTGATCATGTCAGGTGTGACGAAGATGCCGTTTGTCCTCTGTGATGAAGAGACATTTGATGACGAGGTTCTGGTTTATTATCAGGAAGAGTCTGCAAAGGAAAAGGCAAAGACGCTTGCAGAAGATCGTTATCATGTAGGAATTGCCAAGATTGAAAAGAATGCCAGACTTGGATTTTTTACAAACTTGTATACAATGGGCGTGAATGCACTGGCAGTGAATGTTGGTACAGAGGAGGAGATCAGGGTTCAGCTGGAACAGCTTGTAGTTCGTAAGAATAAGGAAGAACTGCCTGAAGGAAAGAAACTGATCGAGAATCCGGAGCTTCATCTGACAGCAATGTATCTGATGCAGGAGATGCACCGCAATATCGGACCGGAGATGCCGGAGAATGTGAAGGAACTTCAGGAAGAGATGATGGCGCATTATAAGAAAGGAATCTTTATCGTAGGAGTTCAGGAAGATAATCAGGTTCCACTTCTGAGACAGCCAGACGGAAGTCTGTATCAGCCGATCTTTACAGATATGATAGAATTTACCAGATTTGCACAGGGCAAGAAGATGAAGACAGCAGCAATTCCGGCGGATAAGATTCCGGAGATACTGATTCCGGATGCAAAGGGAGTTGCAATCAATCCATTTGGTGTGAATGTACGTCTGGATATTACAAAAGCAAATAAGCAAAAGCCAGAAGCGTAAAATGAAGAGAAGTTAATTTAAATCAAAAGAAAAACTTTAATTTACTAAAATAATCACTAAGTAACATATTCAACAAAAAAACAGGATAAATATTGTTGAATATTACAGATTGACTGTTGGAAGTGAGTTTGGTTATACTATACGTGGTTAAAAGAGAAAAGCGCACGATAGAGTGTTACTGGTAAAGCAGGCATAAACTATCCTTAATAAGTTCACCAGATAAGGTGGACTTGGTTATTGAGGATTAGTTTATGCCTTTTTTGCGCATTATAGTATAGGATAAGTAAGTTGCAGAACTGTGCCAGCACAATAAACTATGGGATGCGTCAACTCTGTGAGAAATGATACGAGGAGGATTACAGATGAAAGACAAGATTTTTGGAGTATTGCAGAGAATCGGAAGAAGTTTTATGCTTCCAATCGCAATTCTTCCGGTAGCAGGACTTCTGCTTGGAGTAGGAAGTTCATTTACAAATGCAACGATGATTGAGACATATCATCTTCAGGCAATTTTAGGCGAGGGGACAATTCTGAATTCCCTGCTCACAATTATGAGCAAAGCGGGAAGTATTATTTTTGATAACCTGCCGATCATTTTTGCTGTCGGTGTAGCAATCGGTATGGCGAAGAAAGAGAAGGAAGTTGCGGCACTTGCGGCAATGATCTCTTTCTTTGTAATGAATGCAACAATGAATGCCATGCTTCTGATCCGTGGAGATCTTCTTGCAGACGGAACGCTTGGAGCCGGAGTTCTGGAAGGAACTGTGACAAGTGTCTGCGGAATCCAGACATTACAGATGGGTGTATTTGGTGGTATTATCGTTGGACTTGGAGTAGCAGCACTTCATAATAAGTTTTACAAAATCCAGCTTCCGAATGCACTGTCATTCTTCAGTGGATCAAGATTTGTTCCGATTATTTCAACATTGACTTATGTGGCTGTTGGAATCGTACTCTATTTTGTATGGCCAACCGTTCAGAATGGAATCTATGCACTCGGCGGACTTGTAACAGGAACAGGCTATATTGGAACATTGATCTTTGGTATTATTAAGAGAGCGTTGATTCCATTTGGACTTCACCATGTATTCTATCTTCCATTCTGGCAGACAGCGGTTGGAGGTACAATGGAAGTTGCGGGACAGCTGGTACAGGGCGGTCAGAACATCTTCTTTGCGCAGCTTGCAGATCCGTCCACAGTACATTTCAGTGCGGATGCGACAAGATATTTTTCCGGTGAATTTATTTTCATGATCTTTGGTCTTCCGGGTGCGGCACTTGCAATGTATCAGTGTGCAAAACCGGAGAAGAAGAAACAGGCAGGCGGACTTCTGCTTTCTGCAGCACTTGCATGTATGATGACCGGAATCACAGAGCCACTGGAGTTCTCATTCCTGTTTGTAGCACCGATCCTTTTTGCGGTACAGGTGATCCTTGCCGGATCTGCTTATATGATCGCACATATGTTAAATATTGCAGTAGGACTTACATTTTCCGGTGGATTTATTGATCTGTTCCTTTTCGGTATCCTTCAGGGAAATGCTAAGACAAGCTGGATCAGAATCATCCCGGTTGGAATTATTTATTTCTTCTTATATTATATCATCTTCCGTACTTTGATTCTGAAGCTGAATCTGAAGACACCGGGAAGAGAAGATGATGATGCGGAAACGAAACTGTATACAAAAGCTGATTATAAAGCAAAAGTAGATGGAAATGATGCAGATTCTGAAAATGAAATGACACTGGAAGATCAGAAGAGCGCACTGATCACAAGAGGACTTGGTGGAAAGAAAAACATTTCTGATGTAGACTGCTGTGCGACAAGACTTCGTTGTACGGTAGTAAAGCCGGAACTGGTAAATGAAGATGTCTTAAGAATGACATCCCCATCCGGAATCGTAAGAAAAGGACAGGGAATCCAGGTAATCTACGGACCGGCTGTTTCTGTTATTAAATCCAATCTGGAAGATTATCTGGAGAAAGCTCCGGATGTTGAATATCTTCCAAAAGAAAACGAAAACAGCGCAGAAGAAACGAATAAATATGCAGAAACAAAAGATGAAGCGAAGAAAGATGAGAACAAAACTGTTGCAGCCGGAACTGTAAAGAAAGAGCTTTGCTCTCCATTCACAGGAGTGGCAGCACCAATCGAAGAAGCGTGTGACGAAGCATTTGCAGGGAAAATGATGGGAGACGGTTATCTGGTTCGCCCGGAAGAGGGAATGGCTTATGCGCCTGAAGATGCAACTGTATCTTTTATCTTCCCATCAAAACATGCAGTTGGTCTGACTAGTGATGACGGAACCGAGTATCTGCTTCACATTGGCGTGGATACTGTAAATCTGGATGGAAAAGGATTCGAAACTTTTGTAAATGACGGAGACCGAGTAAAAAAGGGTGACAAACTGATAGGTTTTGATATAAAATATATCCAAGAGCATGCAAAATCCGATGAATGTATGGTTGTATTTACAAGTCTTCAGGAAGGTGAAGAGATCAGAATGTCTAAGAGCGGAAAAGTAGAGAAGCTTGAGAAGACAGCAGAAATCGTAAGCTTGAATTAAGAGAAAGAAAGAGAGGCTCCGGGGGGATGTATCGAGTCATTAAAGTTCTGAATAATAATGGGATTCTTGTATATCATGTTGAGACAGGGAAGGAGATGATCCTTCTCGGAAACGGTGTGGGATTTGGAAAGAAACCTACAGAACAGATCGAGAAACTTCCAGGAGCCAAAGTATATTCCCTTGTTACAAGAAGAAAGCAAGAGTCTGTTCTGAAAACAGTCAATGGAATCCGCCCGGAGTTTATTGAGGCAACAGGAAAGATCATTGAAGAAGCAGAGAACGTGTTTCAGAAGATCAATCATGAGATGCTGCTTCCGTTGGCAGATCATATTGCGCTTGCAGCGAAGAGAGCGAAGGAGAACCGCCAGCTTCCGAATCCATTTACACCGGATATCCGTGTGTTGTTTGGAGAGGAGTATCAAGTGGCCCTGAAAGGGCGGGAAATTATACAGCAGCTGACAGGATATGAAATCTCAGAGGATGAAGTCGGATTCATTACGCTACATATCCATGCAGGCCTTTCTGATGAGGCAGTATCCCAGACTCTGGATGCGACCAGGATTGTAAATGAAGGGATTGCCATGATTGAACAGGAATTCGATCAGAAGCTGGAGAGCGGCTCACTTGGATGTACACGTCTGATGAGTCATATGTATTATATGATCCTGAGAACCCGTAAGGGTGAAGGGACGAATGCAGACTTTAATGATTTCATTTTTCAGAATTATCCAAGGACCGGAGAGGCGGCGAAGAGAGTGTGTGACTATATGTCCAGACAGCTGAAACAGCCGGTCGCAAAAGAAGAAATCGGATTTCTTGCAATCCATATCCAGCGGGTTATCTCGCCGGATACGGTATGACCGTGTGCTCTTGAAATACTGTATACCATGAGATATAGTAGTGGATAAGAGCGAAAGGAGAATCCGCAGAATGTATAAGATTCTAATCATAGAAGATGACCTTGTGATGGCAGGGGCAATTAAAAAAGAGATGGAAGCGTGGGGAAATGAAGCACGTTATGTGGAAGATTTTGCAAAGGTTCTTGAGACATTTGCAGAGTATGGTCCACATCTGGTGCTTTTGGATATCACGCTTCCTTTTTATAATGGATACCACTGGTGCAGCGAGATCCGTAAGATATCGAGCGTTCCGGTGATCTTTATCTCTTCAGCAGCGGATAATATGAATATTATCATGGCGATGAATATGGGCGGAGATGACTTTGTGGCAAAACCATTTGACTTAAGTGTACTGACAGCGAAGATTCAGGCTCTGCTGAGAAGAACGTATGATTTGTCAGGAAAAGTGCCGATGCTGGAACATAGAGGAGCAATCCTGAACCTCTATGATACAACAATGACCTATAATGGGGAAAAGATTGAGTTGACAAAGAATGAATTTCGTATCTTACAGACATTGATGGAGAATAAAGGACGCGTGGTCAGCAGAGACACGCTGATGACAAAGCTGTGGGAGACAGACAATTATATCGAAGAGAATACATTGACAGTCAATGTCGGAAGACTTCGGAAAAAGCTGGAAAAAGCAGGATTGGAAGGCTTTATCAAGACGAAAGTCGGCGGTGGATATATCATCGAGAAGGAGTAAAAATGTTTTTACAATATTTGAAAAGAATCCGATTTGTGCTTCTGTGGAGTTTGCTGTGTGCGGGAATCTTTTTTCTGATTTTTGTGTTGGAAGAGATTAATCTGAAGGTAGCGGTTTATCCAACAGTGTTGTGTCTGGCATTTGGATTACTTTTTCTTCTCTGTGGATATTTGCGGTATAAGAAAACCGGGCAGAAGCTGGAGCATTTGCTGCAAGGAGAAGGACCTTATGAGGATTCGCTTCCAATCGCACAAGATGGGATTGAGTCAGGATATCAGGAGCTAATCAGAAAAGAAGAACAACAGCAAAGAAAAGAACATGCCAGATGGGAGAAGTCCGGTCAGGACATGGAGGACTATTATGCAACCTGGGTGCATCAGATCAAGGCACCGATTGCTGTGATGAATGTATTACTTCAGCAGGAAGATACCGAGACGAATCAGAATCTGAAAGCCGAACTGTTCCGGGTGGAGCAGTATGTGGAGATGGCACTTGGGTATGTGCGTCTTGACAGTGGCACGAAGGATCTGGTAATCGCACAGTATCCTTTGGATGAAATTGTAAGAAAATCGATCCGTAAATATGCAGGACAGTTTATTCGAAGGAGAATCCGTCTGATCTATGAAGGGACAGATCAGATTGTTTTGACGGATGAGAAATGGCTTTCGTTTATTATTGAACAGTTGTTATCCAATGCAGTGAAATATACACTGAAAGGAACTGTGACGATTATTGTCAGTGAAGAAAAGAAACTGACAGTTACAGATACCGGAATGGGGATTGCACCGGAGGATCTGCCGAGAATCTTTGAAAAAGGATATACGGGATATAATGGAAGAATGGAACGGAAATCAACGGGAATCGGTCTGTATCTGAGTCAGATGGCGGCAAAGAAACTTGGGCATCAGATCACGGTTGTGTCGAAGCTGGGGGAAGGCAGCAGTTTTACAATAGATCTGGCAGAGTATCCATTGAGATCAGAGTAAAACACTAAATCACACAGAGAGAAGCAAGTGACAAAATTGTCACATCAGACAGCTGGAATGTCACAGAAATCAATGTTGGCATTCTGGCTGTATTGCTATACTGAGGATGTTGAAAGAAAGAAGAGGAGGTCGTAAGAAATGACAGTTTTGGAAGTAGAAAATTTGAAAAAAATATACCGTCCGCGTTTTGGCGGTAATCAGGTACAGGCACTCTCTAAGGTAACATTCTCAGTAGAAGAGGGCGAATATGTAGCAATCATGGGAGAGAGTGGTTCGGGTAAGACGACATTACTGAACATGCTGGCAGCATTGGATAAACCAACCGATGGGGAAGTTTATCTGGATGGAAAACCGTTATCAGCAATCCGTGAGAAGGATCTGTCCAAGTTCAGGAGAGATCATCTTGGGTTTGTATTTCAGGATTTCAATCTTTTGGATACATTTAATCTAAAGGACAATATTTTACTGCCATTGGTACTGCAGGGAGTAGATTACAGGAAAATGAATGTCAGGATGATGCCAATCGTGAAAGAACTTGGAATTGCAGGACTTCTGGAGAAGTATCCGTATGAGGTGTCAGGAGGACAGAAGCAGCGTGCAGCAGTGGCGAGAGCGCTGATCACAGATCCGAGACTGATCCTGGCGGATGAGCCGACCGGGGCACTCGATTCAAAATCAACGGATGAATTGCTCGGGGTATTTGAGCGGATCAATCAGTCGGGACAGACGATCCTTATGGTAACACATTCTGTCAAAGCAGCGAGCAAGGCCGGGAGAGTGTTATTTATTAAAGACGGAGAAGTTTTCCACCAGGTATATAAAGGCGAACAGACAGATGAACAGTTCTATCAGAATATCTCAGCGACACTGACAATGCTTGCGACAGGTGGTGAGAGACGATGAAAAGTGGACTTTATCTGAAACTTTCCGTTAATGGAATTAAGAAAAATAAGAAGTTGTATCTTCCTTATCTGATCACTTGCATCTGTATGGTTATGATGTTCTATCTGATCGATTATCTTGCAGTGAGCCCGCAGTTTGCCCAGATCAAAGGTGGGGATACCATGCAGATGATCCTTGGATTTGGTTCCGGTGTGATCGCAATCTTTTCTCTGATCCTTCTGTATTACACAAATTCATTTCTGATCCGCAGACGACAGAGAGAGTTTGGGTTGTATCACATCCTTGGAATGGGAAAAATTGACCTTGTAAAAATCATGGTTCTTGAGAATCTGATCATCAGTGTTCTGACGATTGCAGGAGGAATCGTGGGAGGAATCCTGTTCTCTAAATTAGGGGAACTTCTGGCAGCGAAGATACTTGGAAGTAATGCCGGACTTTCTATGAAAATCAGTGTTCCGGCACTTGTGGCTACGGCACTGTTATTCCTGGTCATTTTTGCATTAATCATGCTTCGGATGATCGTGTCCGTTTATCGGTTAAAACCTGTAGAACTTTTAAAAAGTGAAAAGACAGGAGAGAAACCTCCGAAGGCAAACTGGATCTTTGCAGTACTCGGGCTGCTTCTGCTTGGTGTGGCTTATTATTTATCCCTGACAATCAAAGATCCGCTTGTAGCGATGATCTGGTTTATGGTTGCCGTCGTGCTGGTAATCCTTGCAACGTATCTGTTATTTATTGCCGGTTCGGTCACATTTTGTAAAATAATGCAGAAAAAGAAAGGATATTATTATAAAACAAATCATTTTGTTTCACTTTCATCCATGATTTACCGTATGAAACGAAATGGAGCAGGGTTAGCGTCTATCTGCATTCTGTCCACAATGGTTCTGGTTATGGTATCTTCTACAACCAGCCTGTATCTGAGTATGGAACATGGCTTGAATCTTCGATATCCGAAATCTGTCCAGATTGAGATGTACACGAAACCGGAGCAGACGGAAGAAATGAAAGAGAATCAGAATGGACAGATTATAGAGCTTGTACAGAAGGTTTTGAAAGAACATAACCAGACCGCGGAGAATCCGGAGAATTACCGGATGCTTACAGTCAGTGGAATTGTTTCAAAAAATGAAATCTATTTTAATCCGGAGAATGCTCCGGGAGTCAATGAAGTGAATACATTTGATCATTTAAAAATGTTCTATGCTCTGCCGTTGGAAGCGTATAATCGGATCATGGGGACGAATCTGGAGCTTGCTCCCGGGGAAGCGTATCTGTATGCGAAAGATTCCGATTTCCCCTATGATCAGATTACGGTGGAGAATTCCGGGACATGGAGGATTAAAGGACATTTGGATAAAATGATTTCAAATGGAAATAATATGGCAAATATGAACAGCAGCTTCTATCTGGTGGTTTCCGGACTGGAAGATATAAAAGCTTTGGAAGAAGGAAATGTTTCCGTTTACGGTGTCAATGGTTCTTATGAGAAATGGTACTACAATTTTGATCTGTCCTGTGGAGATGAAGAGCAGATCCAGATTCAAAACGAGATTGACAAGAAAATCAATGCATTGGCTGAACAGGAATCAGAGGAATCAGATACCCTATTTTTTGGAGCTTCTACAGACAGCAGAGCCGCATCAAGAGCTGATTACCAGGCTTTGTACGGCGGTCTGTTCTTCCTTGGAATCCTTCTTGGAGTCGTATTCATTCTTGGAATGGTGCTGATCATTTATTATAAACAGATTACAGAAGGCTATGAGGATCAGGACAGATTCCAGATTCTGATGAAAGTGGGGATGACACAGAAAGAAGTGCGTCAGACGATCAATTCTCAGGTAATGACAGTATTCTTCCTGCCTCTTGTGGCTGCCGGAATTCATACGGCATTTGCATTTCCAATGATAGAAAAAATGGTGCATCTGCTTGCTTTTTCTGACAGAAAATTCCTGATTCTGGTGACAGTGTGCTCCTATTTAGTATTTGCATTATTCTATATCATTGTCTACATGGTGACTTCGAAACAGTATTACAAAATTGTTAGTGGAAAACAGGAAGAAAGTCTTTTTTCTTAATTCAAAGAGTGATAGAATAGAATTATCAGAAAAAGGAGGACTTGCTTATGATGAATCATACAATTATTACAATTGGAAGACAGTTCGGAAGTGGCGGTCATGAAGTAGGAAACAGACTGGCAGAGAGACTGAACATTCCTCTTTACGATCACAATCTGATTCGAATGGCAGCAAGAGATCTTGGAATTTCGAACGAAGATGCTGGAAGAGTAGATGAGACGAGACTTGGAAATGTGTTATCAAGCTATTATATTGGAATGGGTGATTATACTACATTTATGCTCAGTCCGGAAGTGGAGAAACCATTAAGTGATCAACTTTTTGACGCACAGTCAGCAATCATCCGCAAGCTGGCAGAACGTGGACCTGGAATCTTCGTGGGACGCTGCGCAGATTATGTTCTTGGGGATTATTCAAATGTTGTGAATACATTTATCTATGCTTATAAGGATGATAGAATCAATCGAATCATGGATATCTATAAGCTTTCCGAGAAAGAGGCTGTAGATAAGATTAAGAAGATTGACAGAGAGAGACGCCTGTATTATGAAGGTAGAACAGACCGTAAGTGGGGAAGTATTGATGCGAATGCAATCCTGATGAATACAAGTCTTCTTGGAATTGATGGTGCGGTAGATGCACTTGAGGCGATTTATCATAAGTGGGAAAACAGATAACAAAATAAGCAGAAAAAAATGAAATAATTAACAAAAAGTAAGAGGGTGTCGTTTAGTGCGACACCCTCTTTGCTATGTCTTTATTCTGGAATCTGTATTTATTTCATCATGCCGGCAAGAATCTGATTGACTTCTTTACCATCAGCTTTGCCTTTTACCTTCGGCATGAGTTCTTTCATGATCTTACCTTTATCCTTTGCTGTAGGAGCATCGATACCAAGATCTGCAAGAACGGATGTGATCACTGCTTTGATCTCATCTTCGCTCATCATCTTTGGTGCATATTCTTCAAGAACAGCAAGACGCTTCTGAGCCTCTTCAATCAGATCTGTACGATCTTCAGGTGTCATATCAATTGTTTCTTTTAACTGTTTGATTTCTTTTAAGATTACCTGTCCTTCTTCCTCTTCTGTCAGGTCGGCACGTTTGTCGATAGCTTTATTCTTCAGAGAGGAGAGCAGAAAGGAAAGTGCGGCTTTTCGTTCTTTGTCTCCTGCCTTCATTGCAGCGACCATAGCGCTTCTGATTTCATCAATTTTGCTCATTTTAGAGTCCTCCTTATGATTCATTAAGATAAATTTTAGCAGATGATGATTTATATTGCAAGAGTGCACTCTGTTTTTAAACAGCTTTTAAGCAGTGTGATGCTAAATCACCATCTGATTCCCTTTCCGTGGACGATTTCTATAAGGTATATGGATATACGAATTTTTATAAAGCAGATACAGGGAAGGTAAATGAAATTCCGATTCAGGAGCTGA
>OLQI01000641.1_pt1 | contig 30542 bp, 23 predicted proteins | sample 1672171 | NCBI WGS metagenome assembly OLQI01 (sample SAMEA3136655, study PRJEB25190) | human gut metagenome
AAAAAACACTAAAATTTTTAAATAATTTTGAGACTAGTTACAGACAAGAGCAGAAAGTATTATTTGATAGAATAGATAAAACAGAAAGTCTAGCAGCAGTCGGACTGTCAATTGAAACAGCATCGCATGACATAATGTTGTTTATTAAAAAGACGCTTGAAAATCAAGATGCTCTAATTAAAGAATTGATGTTGGGCAATGAAGTAAATCAAAATGAATTGATTACAAGATTAACATTGATTCGAGGAAACTTATCCATGGTGGAAACACAAATGAAAGATATTCAATTATTATTTCCATCTACTAAATCCAAAACAAAAAATATTAATGTTAGAGATATTATTGACAAAGTATATGGGTTATATAAACGGCCATTTGCAGAAAACAAGATAAAATATAATGTTTGTTCAACAAATAAACCTTTAATCGTAAAAACAACAGATGCAGTTTTACTTCAGGTTTTGATTAATTTATTTGATAATGCTTTGTATTGGCTTAAAACGGTATCAAAAGAAAGAGAAATTTTAATTTCAATAGATGGTAATCAACAAAAATTAATTTTTTCTGACAGTGGACCAGGAATAAAAGAAGAAGATATTCCGTATGTGTTTGAAGCGTTTTATTCGGGTAAAGGAGAAGAAGGTAGAGGGTTAGGATTGTATATTGCAAGACAGTTGTTAGATAAATATGATTATACAATTAATTTGGCAGAATTTTCGAAAGATAAAAAATTAAAAGGTGCTAATTTTGTAATGGAGTTTATAAAGGAGGTACAATAGATGATGGAGGTTGAGGAACTTTTTAAAGGAATCGCAGTTATTATTGATGATGAAATCAATGATGAATCTTCTCCTATTTTTAATATACGGAAATTAATTGAAAAAAGGAATATTCCTGTATTAACTTATGCTGAAATACCTAGTGTAGAAATAATAGAAGCTTTATCTAATGTGTCATTTATTGTTTTAGATTGGGAATATATGGGCAATTCTTTTCAGCCAGATTTTAGTGAAGAAAGACTTGTTATTCCAGAGACATTACATGATGATACAGAAGAACATCTTATTAAATTTATTGATGGAATCATTAATAGGATTTTTGTGCCAACATTTATTTTTACGGGGCATGATTCAGAAAAAATAAAAAATAAATTAATAGAGAATAATTTGTGGGAAGAAGGTAAACCTAATCGAATTTTTATTAAACAGAAATCTGATTTAGATTCAGAAGAAAAGTTATTCACCTCGATTAAAGAATGGTTAAAAGAGATGCCTTCTGTATATGTTTTAAAGGAATGGGAGAAAACATTTAATAAAACCAAAAATGAAATGTTTCTTGATTTATATGGATATTCTCCATACTGGGTGAAAATTGTTTGGGACACTTTGAAAGCGGATAGTATTGATAATCAAGCAGAATTTGGAGAATTTGTTACAAGGAATTTTGTTAATCGTATAGGAGAATACAAGTTTGATGAAGAATGTTTGGATACAGAAAAGACCTTCTCACAAAAAGAATTACAAACTGTAATAGAAGGAGAACGTTATATAAGGTATAGCTCGCAGCCATTGCAAGCATATACAGGTGATCTGATTAAAGATGGGAAAAATTATTATTTAAATATTAGAGCACAATGTGATTTGGCAAGACCAAATCAGCAGGGAGAATACAATCCTACGTTATATTGTGTTAAAGGAAAAAAATTAAAAAATAAAGACATTGCAACGGACGATATTAAAATTACCCAAGACGGGAAATTATCTTTTGGAGTAGGAAAAGAATATACATTCGATGAATTAAAAAATATATGTACGGATATTGAAAAATTGAAGAAGGTTAATAATAAATTTAGAAATCATCGAAATGGAATATTTTTTAATAAAGGTGATTTATTAGGAAAGAGGCCTGAAATTATAATTGCTTGTATTGCTGGTGAGAATGCGATTAAATTTGATTTAAAAGAAATTATACCTCTGCCCTATAAAGAATATGTAGATAGAAGAATAGGTCGCTTACTTCCACCATACATAACAAAAGTCCAACAAAACAGTTCACAATATATTGTCAGAGAGGGGCTTATGCCAGTTCCAGAGGAATTATATTCTGATTTTGGGGCTTCTGATTGTTAGTTACTTTCTAGCAATGATGTAACATCCTCCCCACCTACTTTGTGACAATTATATAACGTCCTCTATACAGAAATATGCGGTTTTAAGCCATTTTCGTGGCAAAGAAGCCGCATATTTTTTGTAGCAATGACGTAACATCCTCGGGGCATTCTGTACAGCACAAAGTCTCCCTGAAATATAAAAAACCCGATCCCCCGGACCAGTAAAGACAAAGTTCCGGGGGATCGTTTTACTATATCAGGGAAGCTGTTGGCTGGCTTTCTTTGCACTTTTCCGGTTCAGCCAGAGGAAGAAACCGATGTTCAGACAGATACCGACTGCTGTGGACACCGGAGCTGCAAGGCCGATTTTGGTCAGGCTGGCATTCGGCTGGATACTCATATAATAGGACAGGGGAAGTCGGATCAGAAGAGTCTGGATCAATCCCTGGCACATCACCCAGAAGGTTTTGTCATTTCCGTTAAAATATCCGATCATACTGAACAGCACGGCAGTAAGCAGTGTCTCCGGGGCAAAGCCTTTCAGGTAGGCGTAGGCGTTCCGGATAACGGCACTTTCGGTAGTGAAGAAACCGGAGAGAACATCGCCCTTTAACAGCACGAGAGCGAAGACAAAACAACCGAAAAACAACCCCACACCGATACCGGTAAACATGGATTGTCTGGCGCGCTTCTGATTGCCGGCACCCACATTCTGAGAAACGAAAGATGCCATGGACTGCATCAGAGAGCTTGGGATCAGCATGGCAAAGTTTACGATCTTACAGGCGACCCCGTAACCGGAGGAAGCTTCGAGTCCCAGACGGTTCACAAAGGCACACAGAGCCAGAAAAGAAAGCTGCGTCAGGCACTCCTGCAGAGCCAGAGGAAGACCGATGGTAAAGAACTTTCCACACTGATCGTTCAGACGGAAATCAGACCTGCAGATCTTAAATGGCAGTTTCTTCTTTATCAGAAGAATAATCGCACACACCACACTGACAGCCTGTGCAAAAACGGTGGCGAGGGCTGCTCCGGCTGCATCCAGATGGAGTCCGGCAACGAGGATCAGATCACCGACGATATTGACGATACAGGCAACAAGAACAAAGAGCAGCGGTGACTTACTGTCCCCCAGACCACGGAAGATCGCAGACATCAGATTATAGGCGACGATGAAGAAAATACCGCTTCCGCAGATGCGGACATAACTGGTGGTCAGATCCACAGCTTCTGCAGGGGCCTGCATAAGTACGGCGATGGGATGCGCAAAAACAACCATCAGGAAAAATAAAACAATGGAAATTGCCGCAAAAACGATAACTCCGCCACCGATCACAGAACCGATCCGTTCCGGCCTTTTTTCACCCAGATAACGGGCGATGAGAATAGTGATCGCAGTAGCAAACTGAATCACGACAAAAGTAACGAGATTTAGTACCTGGCTTCCTGTGGAAACCGCGGAAAGTCCGGAGGTGGAACCGAATCTTCCCACCACCAGTAAGTCAACGGCTCCATACGCAGCCTGTAATACCAGCGCTCCCAGGATCGGAAGCATAAAGAGGGCAAGCTTTTTCAAAATACTGCCCTGTGTAAAATCATTTTTTGCATTTGTCAAGGTCAGGTCTCCTTTCACACATAATCTGATGTACCGCATCGATGGTGCGGATCGTACATTTCACATCTTCTTCCGGGATATCTTCCATAAAAGAGGTGAGAGTGGTAAAAAACTGTTCGTTGTAGATACGGGACAGTTCCCTACCGGCTTCTGTAAGAGAAAGATAGGTGATACGACCGTCTTCGGAAGAGGCAGCCTTTTTCAGATAGCCTTTGGCCTCCATCGCTTTCACCGTCCGTGTCACACCGGGTCTCGGCAGATCCAGTGCATCGCTGATATCCGATATCTTTGCCCGGACACCTTGCTTCTCCAGCATCTCAATAATATCCAGATAATGAATATACGCAGGAGTCACCCCCGCCGGCAGAGGCGGAAGCATCCCCCGGACCCGCTGCGCCAGATAACAGGCATCCATCATACGTTTCATAAGTTCAACGTTCATTGTGATACTCCTTTAATGGTTACTATTGGTAATTATCAACGGTAATTATAAGAAGACAGAAAAGAAATGTCAAGAAATTATTCCAAGGTTACTGTTCACATTGCAGTTTCCGGTAAAATCAGGTAGAATAGAGCACAGAAACATAAATCATATATGGGGTAAACATGGATGAAGAAAAGAGAAAAACGAGTAGCCTATATCCTTCGGGCAGGGATGACGGTACTCACGATAATACTGATTATTTTGTTTTTCGGTATCATGTCGCTGGTCAGTGACCTCCAGGGAACGGCAAGGGTCGTAAACTATGCCGGACTGGTTCGCGGAGAAACCCAGCGGGTGATCAAACTGGAAATGTCAAAGGAGCCGGATGACGAGATGATAGCGACTGTGGAAGCGATCATCAACGGACTTCGTTTCGGAAGTGACGAACTGGATCTGGTACGGCTGGAGGATACAGAATTCCAGGGAAAAATGGATGAACTTGCAGCTTACTTTACGGAATTGAAAGAAGAAATCTCGAAAGTACGGCAAAAAGGCTATGAACAGACAGAAATAATCGGTATGAGCGAGAATTTTTTCCGGATGTGTGATGAGGTAACCGGGATTGCGGAACGATATTCACAAAAAAGAGCGACTGCATTGAATCATCTTGAAAAGATTGTAGTTGCAGATATTGTCTGCCTGGTACTTCTGATCGGTGTAGAACTGCTTCGGGCACTCCGCTTTGCGGCACAAAACAGGATCCTGCGAAAGAAAATCTATCTGGATGAATCCACAGGGCTGCCGAACAAAAACAAATGCGAAGAGATCCTGAGCGATCCCACCCCTCTCGGAGAAGAAGAGAGTACAGCCATCTGTGTATTTGATCTGAATAACCTGCGAATCATCAACAACAATCTGGGACATGACAAGGGAGACGAATATATCCGTTCCTTTGCCGAACAGCTTCGTCTCGCGGTAGATCCGGAAAACTTTGTCGTCAGGGACGGAGGAGACGAATTCATCGCGATTTTTCAAAAGACTGACCACTCGAAGATGCGGGAAACCTTAAAAAAGATCCGCACACAGATGGAAAACTACTCCGCAAAACACCCGGAGATGCCGATCAGCTATGCGGCAGGGTACGCAATCTCCCTGGACTTTGCCGGTTCCACCCTCCGGGAACTGTTCCGGCTGGCGGATAAAAACATGTACGTGGATAAAAACAGGGCAAAGATCGAAGAAGCGGCACAAAAACAGCAGAAAGCCTACGAACTGCTGGAATGGATCAAAAAAGAAAAATACCATTTTTCGGACTGTCTGTACTGTGATGCCCTGATGGATCAGTATGAGATCCTGCGGTCAAGCACCGGATACTTTCTAGCGGAAGACGGTAATTATTCCGGGGCGGTGGAACAGATCGTGGAAGAACTGGCAACCGACCGGGTGAGAAAAGAATTCTGGGAGACCTTACAGCTTACCTCCCTGGAGCAGCAGCTGACAAAGGACAATCCCCAGCTGGAGATTCCCTATCGCTACAAAAGAGAGAATGTGGTTCACCGGGGAAGAGTGATTCTGAGATTCCTGGATGCCACAGAAGATGGCAGACTACACCATTTTATCCTGGGACAGGAGAACTTCCGGGACAGCAGGCAGCACCTGATGGATGAAAAACAGGAACTGATCCGCTATTACGAGCAGATGAAACAGTCGATTCTGGAAAACAGCAATTATGTAGACGCATTAATGGAAACTGCGGAAGCGGTGTATACCGTAGATCTGACCAATGACTGCCTGGAAAATGCATTCTACCATGTGAAACGTGAAAGCATAGTGATCGACCGGGAGATGCCATGCTCTTACGATGCCTACTGCAGAGAACGGAGTCAGAAGGTGACAGACGATACGCTGGAAAGCTACCGGATCATGGATTCCTCGGAAAAACTGCTGAAACGCTTCCGGGAAGGCGATAAACAGATCACCGTAGAGTACAGGGAAGAAAAACAGGATGGCAGGATGATCTGGCTTCAGAAGACGATCCTGATGTCCCGGGAACTGCTGTATGACCGGGAGACCGGAAAAGAACGCAGTGCTGTACATGGAATTATCCTGTTTAAGAACACTTCGGAATTCCATAAAAAAGAAGAAGAGGAAAAAGAACGGCTGCAAAAAGCGGTGCAGGAGGCCGATGCAGAAAGCAAAGCCAAGACAGACTTCATGAACCGCATAAGCCATGATATCCGTACACCGATCAACGGCATCATGGGGATGTTGGAGATCCTTCGGAAAAATGCACACAACCCGGAGAAGATGGAAGAATGTATGGATAAGATACAGGTATCTGCCGATCATCTGCTGGCGCTTGTCAACGATGTACTGGATATGAACAAACTGGAAACCAATCAGATCCAGGAAGAGAATGAACCGTTTGACCTTGAAGTGCTAATGCGGGAAGTGGCGGTACTGATGAATCCGATTCTGGAACAGAACCAGATCACACACCGGGTACACCGGAAAAATATACAGCACACAGCACTGAAAGGAAGCCCGTTACAGCTGCGCCAGATCATGCTGAACCTGTTCAGCAATGCGGTCAAATACAACAAACCGCAGGGATCCGTGGATACCGACGTGGAAGAATTATCCTGTGACGGAAAAACAGTCTGGTACGAATTCAGAATCGCAGATACCGGTATCGGCATGAGCGGGGACTTTGTAAAGAATCAGCTGTTTGAGCCGTTCACCCAGGAACAATACGGAGCCAGAACACGCTATCAGGGAACCGGACTTGGAATGTCGATCGTCAAAGGTCTGGTGGAAAAGATGGGCGGAACCATTCAGGTGGAGAGCGTCCGTGGAGAGGGAACCACATTTACCTTCCGTCTGCCGTTCGCCGTCAGTGAGACAGCCGCTTCAGAAACAACCACAGTGGGAGAAGATATATCGGATCTCCTCCGTGACCGCAGGATCCTTCTGGTAGAGGATAATGAGATCAATATGGAGATCGCACAGTTCTATCTGGAAGAAGCAGGGGCAAAAGTAGAAAAAGCATGGAACGGGCAGGAAGCAGTAGCTTTGTTTTCCAAAAAACCTGCCGGCAGTTTCGATGCGATCCTGATGGATGTGATGATGCCTGTGATGGACGGCATGGAAGCCACACAGCGTATCCGTGACCTGAAACGGGAAGATGCGGCATCGATTCCGATCATTGCGATGACTGCACAGACGACAGCAGACATCCGGGAAACCTGCCGAAAAGCAGGAATGGATGACTATATCGCAAAACCGATCCGTGAGGAAGAACTGGCGAAGGTGATCAGAAAATCGTGGAAAGTAAAAAAAGTGTAATGCTTTGCGTTGACAAAGAAGAGATTACTGACTAAAATAAAATCAGCGAGAAGTCGCTTCCGGGAGATACCATACCGGAGGCGATTTACTTTTCTATGATAAAAACGAAGAGTAGATGAGGGGAGGGAACCATATGGATAATCAGTTACCGGAACTCAAAGTGAATATGTTGGGAAGGTTCTCCATAACCTATGGAGAACAGCCGATAACCTTCAAGAGAAACTCGGCAACCAAAGCAGTAAAACTACTGCAGATTCTGTTACATTCGAGCCTGGTGGAGGACCGCGGGAGCACAGGAATCCCCAGAGCACAGCTGCTTGACGATCTCTTTGGAAGAGAAGAACTGGCAAATGTGGGCAATAACCTGCGTGTGACGGTATTCCGTCTGCGCAAGATGCTGATCGAGGCGGGACTGCCGGAATATGAGTATATCGTAAAAGAAAAAGGTGTCTTTTACTGGCGTAGCCCGATGAAAGTGGATCTGGATGTGGCACGCTTTATGGAACTTGTCAGAGAAGGAGAAGAAGAAGTAGACGAAACCAGGAAGATGAATCTGTGGGAGAAGGCCTGCAGGCTGTACAAAGGAGAACTTCTTCCGATGCAGTCCGGAGAAGACTGGGTCATCATGAACAGTGTCCGTTACAAAGACAAATATTCCAAGATACTCCGCCGGCTGTGTGCCTACAGAAAAGAACAGCACGAATACGACACCATTCTGGAACTGACAGACAATGCCATCGAGATCTATCCGTTCGACGAATGGCAGTCCTTAAAAATTGATGCCCTGATGGGTATGAACCGCTACAAAGAAGCATATCAGCTGTACGATGCGACTTCAAAAATGTTCTTTGAAGAACTGGGAATCACACCATCCGAGCGCATGATGAACCAGTTCCAGGAGATGAGCGAACGGATGGGAAGAAAATACCATGCGGCAGGAGAGATCAAGGAAGACCTGAAAGAACCGGAGTACGAAGACGGTGCCTTCTACTGCAGCCTGCCAAGCTTCCGGGATAACTACCGGCTGGTGCGTCGGCTGATTGAGCGAAACGGACAGTCCGCATTCCTTATGGTATGTTCCCTGACAGACGGCAACGGCCATCCGATGGAAAACCGGGAAAAGCTGGATGTGATGTCCATGGAACTGCACCGGGCAGTAAAAAACAGTCTGCGCCGCGGAGATTCCTTTTCCAAATACAGCCCGTCTCAGTTCCTGATCCTTCTGGTCGGAACCAGCCAGGAAAACTGTGACATTATCTTCCGGCGTATCGCCGCACGGTTCACAAAAAAACATGGATCCTGGAACAAATATCTGGAATATTACGTATCATCCATCGCAGACGTGGAGAATCCAAATGCAAGATTAAGCTTTCAGAAAAATGAATTTCGCTGGAAATAGGCAACAGGAACAGGAGTGTGAAACATGAGTCAATTTTGGAATGGAGAAGTACTGGCAGCACCGAACCTGATCACGGTGTGTGTGGACGAAAGTCAGGCCAGCGAGATATCCGGCCGACTATATCACGGTTATTCCCAGGAGCCACAGTCCTTTGAAAATGTCGTGCAGCTGATCCGTTACATGGCAGACTTTTACGACAGCATTCGTTTTCCGGAATCCTCCGTGGTTCTTCGGGAGTTCACTTCGGAAAAGCGTGCGATGGAGAAATTACAGGAAAGAAGTGTGGAATATCAGCAGCTGATGGAACAAAGCGGCATCTGCGCCACCTTCCACATCTTCGTCAAATACCGCCAGAACGCCACCTGGCAGGGCATCCTTGCATGGAAAGAAGGACATCAGGAGATGGAATTCTGCAGTGTCCTGGAGCTGATCATCGAGATGGATGCCATACTGGGAAGAAAATAAAAGTACAGAAGCAGGAACTCTTATAAAAGATAAGGATTCCTGCTTTTTACTTTACAGGCGGAAAACATCAAAAAGTATTACATTTCACATCCGGGTAATCCGATCACAGATCGGAACAAAATGAAAGAGTAATAAAAAACGAGTTTCTTCTATATATAATAGGATCCACCGGATCGATCTCAAAAACCCTGTCATAAACCATAAAATCCCACATACAATATAAGTAATGAGGCAAAAACCTGTCTGAGAAACGGACGAATCCATGAAGATACAGCAGATTCCACATATATCAACCACAGGCGGACATAATTATGCCGGCAGGGAACAGGATCCGCACCGATATCACAAAACGTTACAGAATCCAACAAAAATAAAAAAAACACTAAATATATAATGACTGTAATGCTTTTAGTAATGGTGTGTTTATTATAATACAAATATAAAAACAGAGTACAGAAGGAGGTGGAACAGCTGTGAGCGATTCTACTAAAAAAACGGAGACCTTTATCTTAAATATCTACAACAGGCAGAATGCCACCTGGCAGGGTTCGGTGACCTGGGTGGAAAAAAAAGAAAAGCAGCAGTTCCGCAGCGCTTTAGAATTATTAAAACTGATAGAGAGTGCTTTGGATGAAGAGGAGGGAGAAAACCATGAAAAGTAGAAATAAAAAAAGACTTCTGGCATTGGTGCTTTGCATGGTCGTTGCCATAAGCAACAGCAGCTTCATATTCGCATCCGAGACCGGACAGACCGAATACCCGCAGGAAGTTCAGACCCAGGACGAAGCCGTTGCCGATGACATGGACGTGGCTGCCTACGCAGCAGATGAAGGCCAGGCAGTAGCCGATGAACAACCCGCAGCCGTGGAACAGGTTGCCGCAGAACCGGAAACAACCGCCGAGAACCAGGCAGCCCAGCCGGTAGCGGAAGCACCTGCAGCGGAACAGCCGACAACAGAGGCACCTGCAGCAGAACAGCCGACAACAGAGGCACCTGCAGCACAGGCATCGGTAGCCCAGGCGTCAGTAGCCCAGAAACCTGCAGCTGTTTCAGAAGGAGCAACAACAACTTCTGAAAATACTAATGCAGCAGTTGGTGAAGCACAGACTCCACAGGGAGAAGAAAACGGTGAAACCGTAACTTATAACCAGAAGATGGATCTGAAGCAGGACTTTACAGATGAGCTTGGAAATGTAGTTGCAACAGTAAGTGCAGAAATTCCGGAGGGAGCTTTTCAGGTAGGAGAAAGTTCCCAGATCACAATGGAAGTCAACACACTGACAGATACCGAAAAAACTCAGCTGGAAAATCTGATGAAAGAAAAGATTCCGGCTGAAAAAGAACTTGGTCAGTATGTAGCATACAACATCAGATTCAAAGTAGACGGTACAGAAACAGAATCTCTGCAGCCGATCAAGATCACCATGACAGGTGACAAAACACAGATTGACGATGTAGAGAACGCAACAGTCTTCTATCTGGATCCGGCAGACCCGACAGTCCCGGGAGACAAAGACGAACTGGAAGAAATCATCCAGAGAACAGCTTTGATCAAATCCCTCCAGGAAGCAGATCAGAGCATTGACAACATCGATGAAGATTACGACTTATCCGATATTACATTAGGTACTGATGGAGCAGCAGAGAAGATTCAGCTGGAAGGAAGAACATCTGCCATATACGGATGCTACGTAGAGAACACTCCGTAGAGAACACTCCGGAAGAAGACGTAACAGACGATGGAGTAAGTGATGAAGAACCTGCAGGTGACGAGACTGTGTCAGATGAAATTTTGAATCCGCCAACACTTGCAGCCGATACAACAGGAAATGCAGTCACATTGAACGAAGACAGTGGTAAACTGACAGCATCCTATACAGGTGGAACAGAGGCTTACGGCTTTGTGTGGTATAGAAGTATTAACGGAGGAGAGTACACAGCTCAGGAGCCAACCGAATATACAAGTAATACAGGGAAAAAACTTGGCTATGATATCAAAACTGACGGAAGTGAGCTTTACATCGCATTAAATGGTGGAGCCCTTGGATATAAAAACAATGGTCAGGAAAATAAGATTGTAAAGTATCAGGTTAAGGTTTTTAAAAAAGAAGATATTGGTAATAATGGATTGCCGACCGCTGAAGCAACCGCTGTAACAACGAGCAGAGAGTACGAAGTTACTTCCTATTATGAGGTGAGAAATGGTGGGTTTGAGAAACCCAGCATGAAAGACTATACGGGTAATAACCAGCAGTATACGAATGATGATTACAGGAGTGGTGGTGGCGTATGGCAGTCAACAGGAATAGGAAAAAATGGTACATCCATAGAAATTGTTAATACAAGAGTAAACTTTCAAACAAGTTATGCCTGGTATGGTACTGACGGTGCAGCTGAAGGAGAACAGTTTGCTGAGTTGAATTGTGATGCAGAGGGTGCATTGTACCAGGATGTGTTGACAACCCCTGGTGAGACGTTGAATTACAAATTTGCACATCGTGCCAGAGGATTAAATAGAAATTCTACTTCGGAATCTGATTCGATGTATGTGCTGATTATGTCCACAAAATTGGCACAGGGCATAACAACACATAGCCAGGTAAGAAATGTTATTAATAATCTGGCTGCTTATCCCGGTGCCACAGTTACAAAGTATACCAGCGATGACCAGCAATGGTCCAGATATGCGGGCACATACAATGTACCAGAAGGTTCAGATCAGTATTCAACAAGATTCTTCTTTGTGTCAGGAGATTCGACCGAAGTTGCATCTAGAATTAATACAGTAGGTAACTTTCTGGATGATATTGCACTGACAAGAGAAAAATTGACGTCAGTAGAAGGTACGGCAACTGTTACCTTAGAAAAAGCAATTATCGGACTGAAGTATTCAGAAGCACGTGATCTGGCAGAAAAATTAAGCTTCAAAGTTGGAAGAAATCATACTATAAACGGTGCGGATCTGACCTGGCAATGGTCAGGAGCAGCAGATTCTTATGGAACCTATACGGGAAGCATAGTTATTTCCATACCTCAAGATCAATTTGGAAACTTAACACTGCAAGAGAATGCAACAACGGGAAGTTCCTTGGACGTAACCGGATACGATAGAAACACATCACTGTTCATTGATGGAAATAATACAGGTTCTAGCGAGAGTGGAACGGTAACGATTGGAAACAGGGATTCAAAAACAGTTTCATTTAAGAATGTATATTCCGTTCAGACCAGTGGAGGCGGAGATCAGGAAGATGAAAAGACCTTGTCTCACGAAAAGTATATCAAACGAAACAGTGACGGAACATACGACATCACATTGAATGCTTCCGGAACCGTTGGAACTCACACGGATAAAGCTCTGGTTGATATTGTATTGGTTGTAGATACTTCATCTTCAATGAAGGATAATGACAACATAAAGAATGCTCAAGCCGCAATAAAGAAAATGGTCGAGGGATTCAATAAAAAAGATACAGTAGACGTAAGGTACAGGTTAGTTACCTTCGGAACAGATGCAGAAATACAAACGTCCTGGGTAGATGGAAATAGTGTAAGGAATACAGTAAATAATATTTCTATTGAGGATTATCAGGGAACAAATTATGATAAAGGGTTTCAAAAAGCTAAAGATGCACTTGCTGGAGCAAGAGAAAAAGCAAAGAAAATTGTGATTTTTCTTACTGATGGAAAACCAACATTTTATGGTGATTCATGGTACAGTTATGGCAAAGGATATGATGTAGCTAGCGGTCGTGGAAACAATACAAGCATTAATACACTGAATGCAGCTTACAACTCAGCAAAAGAAATAGAATGTGATCAATTTTATGCAGTTGGGGTAAACCTGGAAAAAGAAATTAAGATCTATAATGATGATAATAAAGATCATACTGGTGAGTGGTATGTAAAAGAAAAATTATCAGGTTTGCAGATTTTGAAAAATGTAAAAAATAGTACCAATAATGGAGCAGGCGCAAGTGGAGAAGCATGGAACTTAGATAAACCATCTGAGCTCTCAGCGAAATTCGAATCAATTGTAGGAAAGATTACTACATTAGCTTGTAAAGACGTAGTGATTTCGGACACCCTGAGTGAGTATGTTGATGTAACAGATAATAGTCAGTTGCATGTGAAGATAGCTCAAAAGAATAGTAATGGAAGCTTCACTCTCAAAGCTGATCAGAAATTTAGTCTGGACGGTGGAAACGTGTTGCTGAATGGAACACGTATTGCAACAGCTAACTATAATAAGAAAACAAAAACTGCTACATTAACATTTGCTTCTACATATCAGTTGGAAAAGGATTACTATTATTACATTACCATTACCAATGTAACCCCAACAGAGAAAGCCTTTGATGAATATCAGACAGGAACAAGTTACAATGCAACAGGAGCCAGTCCTTCTGATGCAAGTGAGAATGGTTATTATGCGACTACAGGTGGAACATCTTCCGGTCATAAGGGATTTAAGTCTAATGCAACTGCAACCGTAAGTTACACCTACAATAATACCTCTCACACGGAAAAATACACAGATCCTGTTATCCAGGTGGAAACAATATCCGTGGAGAAACAATGGGTAGGCATAGATACCGATGATATAAAAAATCAGGTTGTACTTGTCCAGCTTATTGATAAAGACGGAAAAGCAGTATCAGGAAAAATATTAAAACTGACGAACAACAATAATTTCAAAGGCTCTTTTGCAGTTGAAGAAACAGAGAATTATGGTGGGGTTCGGGAACTGAAGCAGGATAAACAAGGAACGATTACATACGAAGGTAAGAAATATTCCATGGTTGATCTCAAAGGAACAACTACAATCAACGGCAACAGCTACAAAGTAACTTACAGCGAATATAAAAACGGAAAACAGACAATCACAAACACAAGGAATTCAGTAAAAATCAAAATTCTCAAAACAGGAACCAACACAAAACTCAAGCTGCCTGGCGCAGAATTCACTTTAAAAGACAGTGAAGGAAATCCGATCAAACTCGGAAACAATACGACAGGTACATATACTTCAGATGGAGATGGTCTTGTTATAGAAGGAGAATTAAATACTGGAACTTATAAACTGGAAGAAATAAAATCACCGGATGGATATGTAGTATTACCGGGAGTGATAACAATCACTGTTTCTTCAGAAGGAGATGATAAGGTAACAGCTAATGGTCTAAATGGAATGGTGTCTGTTGTAAAATCAGAAGATGGTGTATATGAAATTACCGTAAAAAATGAAGTGTTATACAACCTTCCATCCACCGGTCACACCGGAATCTTCAACATCCTGATGAGTGGAATCCTGCTGATGTTCGCAGGCATTCTGATCATATACAAGATGAAAGGCAAGGAGGTGCTGAAAAAATAAGAAACCTTAAAATTTCAGTGGCCTCCAAGCCACAACAATGATTTCCAGTGCAAATAAAAGGAGAGAATGGCACTGAAAATAAAAGAGAGGAAATAAAAAAGAAAAGGAGAAAATCATATGAGTAAAGTGAAAAGAATTTTATCAGTGATTATGGCGATGGTAATGGTACTGGCGATGAGCGTACCGACATTCGCAGAAACAAGAAAACCAGTAGAAACTGACGCTGCAGCAGTAACTATTTCTAATGTGGAAAATGGAGCAACAATTACAGCATATCAGATTATTGATGCTAGCTATGGCGCAAATGGTTTCTTGGGTTATGTTTGGGCAAAAGGAATGACAAATGCAGATCAGACTGTTTCAAATCCGATGACAGCAGTTACATCAGATATGATCACAGCATTAGCTAAAAATCCTGCAGGCTTAGAAAAAGTTAGCAATGTTGTATCTGATCAGACACAGCTTACAGTAGGTACATGGATGTTGATTGTTACACCACCATCAACTAATCCGGAAAAAGTTTACAATCCAATGGTAGTAAGTGTGTATTATAATGTAGACAAGTCTGGTGACGACAATACAGCAATTGGTGGTGCAGTGAGTGCAAAGGAGAAATGGACTCTTGCGACAACAAATGCATATGCGAAATCAACTGAAATCAAGTTAACAAAAACTGTAAAGAGCGAGGACAAATTAGCAGAAGTTGGAGAATCCGTAGACTTTACAATTAGTGGCACAATTCCTTCTTATAGTGCAGAATACACAACACCTAAATATATTCTGAAGGATACAATCGTAAATGGTTTGGAATATCCTGAAAATATGGCTCCAACTGTGAAAGTTGGAGGCAGTGCGGTTGACGCTTCAAACTACAAATTTACTTTAGCAGGAAACAAGAAGAGCTTCACTGTTGAATTTACTTCTCAGTATATTTTAAGTCTTGCAAACGCGACAGAAGAACAGAGAGCAGTAACAGTGGATTATTCTGCAAACATCACAGCAGAAGCAATTACTCATGTAGCAGAGAACAGAGCTGATTTAAATTACACAACTAAACCAGATGAAGAAAAAGATGCTACACCTTCTAGCGCTTATGTTGCAACATTCTCTTTGGATAATGTGATTGAAAAAGTAAAAGAAGATAGCACTGCATTAGACAAAGCTGAATTTACCTTATATAGAGATGAAGAGTTAACGGACAAATTTGATAGCTATACAACAGAAACAGATGGTGATATCCAATTTAAGGGATTAGCTGGTGATCAGGTATATTACCTGAAAGAAACAAAAGCACCAGATGGATATTCATTAAATGATACAGTTTATAAAATTGAATTCACTGATATTACATATGATGCCAAAAACGAAAAAGTTGTATCTTATAATGTGAAAATCACAAATATGACTACGAATCAGGAGGTAAACGGAGCAATTCATTACGGCTCACCAGCTACTGACTTTGCAACAACTGTAGTTAATACTAAGATTTCCTCCCTGCCATCCACAGGTGGTATCGGTACAACAATCTTCACAATCGGCGGTTGCGCTATCATGATCGTAGCAGCTGGTCTGTTCTTCGCAACAAGAAGAAAAACTCAGAAATAATTAACAATAAGGAACCCCGTACACTCTCAGGAGGAACGGAAGAACCCATGAAAACGGGGCGGCTCGCCCGCCCCGTTTTTGATAAAAAAGCATTACAAGACAGCATACAGATATAGCATTAGAGTTGAAACAAGATACAACAGTAAGGAGAGCCCGGATGAAGAAAAAAATATCAATTGTATTAGCAGGAATTTTGTTTTTAGCCGGTTTGTCCTTGTTGCTGTATCCGCTGGTGGCAAACCAGTGGAATAACTACAGACAGAGCCGACTGATCTCGGAATATGAATCTGTAGTAAAAGACGAATCAAGGAAAGGAACCATTAATTATGAAAAGGAATGGGAGCGGGCCAATGCTTATAACCAGTCTCTTCTTCCAAGCATCCTTCCCGATTCTTTCGCAATCGCAGCAGCATCCGATAAGCCCGGTGAGGAATATATGTCCTGTCTGAACATCCTGACAGATGAGATGATGGGATATGTGGAAGTGCCGAAGATCAATATCAAGATCCCGATCTTCCACACCACTTCGGAAGAAGTGCTCAGCAAAGGAGCCGGTCATCTGGAAGGAAGTTCCCTTCCGGTAGGTGGCGAGAATACACATTCTGTAATCTCTGCACACCGTGGTCTTCCAAGTGCCAGTCTTTTCACAGACCTGGATCAGCTGGAAGACGGAGATCATTTCCTGATCCGTGTACTGGATCAGACACTTTGCTACGAAGTGGATCAGATCCATATCGTGGAACCGGAGAATACCAGTGATCTGGCAGTGGAGCCGGGACAGGATCTGGTAACTCTTCTGACCTGTACTCCATACGCGGTCAACACGAAACGTCTTCTGGTAAGAGGGCATCGCGTACCGTATGAGGAAGAGACGATCGAGAAGGAAGAGAAAGAATCTCCGATGAGTCTCTATACCAACTATCTGTTATGGGTAGTGGTAGGGCTTGCAGTAACCGCAGTGCTGATCATTTTCTTATGGCAGTACGACAAACGGTATAAGAGAAAGATGAAAGAAAAACAGGCAGCAGCAGGTGGGGCACCAAAAGATGCCTCTGACCGGAAAGAGGAAGAGAGATGAGAAGAAAATTATCGGGAATTCTCTTTGGTCTGCTGTTTCTGGTAGGATTTGGGATCCTTGCCTACCCCACGGTATCCAATCAGTGGAATACCTACCGACAGAGCAGGCTGATCAGTAATTATGAACAGGCGGTCAGCGATATGCAGCCGGAGGATTACACGAAAGAGTGGGAAGCGGCGAGAGAGTTCGACAGTACTCTGGTACAAAATAATATATATGGTGATGTGTTCGGCAGTGATGATGTGGACATGAAGGACACAGACTACTGGAAGGTTCTGAATGTGGCAGGTGATGGCGTGATGGGGTATCTTTCCATCCCGAAGATTAATATCAAACTTGCCATCTACCACGGAACCGCGGAGGATGTTTTGCAGACGGGGATCGGTCATATGAACGGCACATCCCTTCCCATCGGCGGAGAGAGTACCCACAGTGTACTTGCCGCTCACAGAGGTCTTCCGGCAGCCAGATTATTTACGGATATTGACCAGTTGAAGCAGGGGGATATGTTTTATATCCATGTACTGGATGAGACGATGGCATATCAGGTAGATCAGATTCTGGATATGGTAGATAAAGATGATCACGAGACACTGGAGGAGGCACTGCAGATCCAGGAGGGGGAAGATCAGGTAACCTTATTCACCTGTACCCCATATGGTGTCAATTCCCACCGGCTTCTGGTCCGGGGAACGAGAGTTCCGTATAACGGCGAGGAAGAAGTGGAGAGTACACCGGTGGACAGCATGTTACGTGCCATCCAGAATTATTATATGTTATACTTAATTTTGGGATTAGCAGTGACACTGCTTGTGATACTGATCATGAAGTTCCTGTTTGACCGGAAGAATAAGAAACGCTCCGGTAAGACGGATGATATGTCGAAGGAGGGATAGAGGTGACTATGAAAAAGAGAATAAAAACCGCAGGGGCGCTGACCCTTGCAGCAATAACTGTTTTATCAGCAGCCGGTTTATCCAGTGTATATGGTGCTCTCGGAGTAGAGACAGATAGAAAGTGTTCTCTTACATTTACATTGGACGACACGGAGTTCGATGAGCTTCGTGACCTGGAGATTCCGGTGGATGTGTACAAGGTAGCGGACATTACAGAAGAAGCAGTGTATGACACTGCAAAGTATACGGATTTTGCTAGTCTGGGACTGGAAAATGTGAGCAGTACTACCACCGCAGAGGAATGGGCACAGATGGCAGAGGATGCCATGAAGATCGTAGAGGATAAGGAAATTGCACCAACCGCAGATGTAAAAGTTACCAAACCGGCAGGTGCAGCGGAATCCACCGGTGTTATCAGAGATCTGGAGACCGGTATGTATCTGGTACAGGCCGAAACCGTGCAGACCAGTGAGTACACCTATGATTTTACCCCATATCTGGTATCTCTTCCGAATAACTATTATTCCAAAGAGAACCCGGACGATAACTGGGTATATGATGTGACAACCGGTATGAAGCCGCAGCAGACACAGCGTTACGGAGATCTGGAGATCTTCAAGGATCTGACAGAGTACAATGCTTCCCTTAAGGATGCACTCTTCGTCTTCCAGGTAGAAGGCACCAGACATGGTGAAAAGGTCTACAGTGATGTAGTTTCTATTAAGTTCAACCAGGCAGGTGAAAAATCAGTTCTGGTGAAACATCTTCCGGCAGGAACCGTAGTTACTGTAAAAGAAGTGTATGCAGGCGGAAGCTACAGCAATACTTCCGGTGACACACAGGAAACAATGATCGTTGCCGATGGAGTTACAGATCATCCGGCAAGCGTCAGCTTTACCAATACGTACAACGGAAAGCTGATCCCGGGAACCGGTATCGTGAACCATTTTGAGAATAAGGACGGCGAGTGGAGCTGGGAACAGCAGACAGATGAACCCGCCAGTGCCAATTAGGGAAAGGGGTGCAGGATATGAGAAAATTAAGTAAAAAAAGTCTTTGCCTTGCAGCCGCAGCCCTGACACTGACAGCGGGGATCAGCGCAGGAACAGCGATGGCGTATTTTACCACGTATGCGGAGGCTTCCGGTAATGTAACCCTGAATATGGGATTTACGGAGACAACGCCTACAGAGAAATTCAGTAACTGGACCAAACATGTGACCGTGAAGAATACCGGTGATTTTGCATGTTTTGTCCGTGTAAAAGCACTGGCAGGAGAAAAATATCAGGATGGTCTGCAGTACAGTGATTCTGATGGAAAGTGGACACCGGGAGAGGAAGGCTATTATTATTACAGTGAGCCGGTCGCTCCGGGAGAAAGCAGTTCGGTTCTGGATATTAAGATCGACAGCAAGGATACAGAAGACAGTTTTAATGTAGTTGTCGTTCAGGAATCCACAAAGGTTTTATATAATGAAAACAACGAACCGTACGCAGACTGGACACAGATCGCTGATACCAGCGAGACAGCCGGAGAATAGGAGGGTGAGAGATGAGTAAGAAAAAGAGAATGCCCCTTGGGGGACTGACCGTGGCTCTTCTTTCCGCTTCTGTGGTATTGCTGGCAGGAAGTACGGTGGGAAGTGCCAGAGCGGCATTGACTTATTACAGTGAGAACTATGGTGCACAGGTAGAGGTTTCCAATATCGGTGTCAGCCTGGTGGAAAATGATAAAGTGATCAGCAAGAGAGATTACGCATCCAACGGAAAATGGGATGAGGCAACAGGTGATCTGCTGACAGGTCTGAAAGAAGAAAAGATCGTACCGGGAAAGCAGTATGATGAAGCGATCAAGGTGACAAACAGTGGTTCCATCGACAGTTATGTCCGTGTGATCCTGAAGAAGAGCTGGACGAATAAAGAGGGTGTGAAAGATACCACTCTTTCCCCGGATCTGATTGATCTGAATCTGAAAGAGGGAAGTGGCTGGGTAATCGATAAGAATGCATCTACAAAAGAGAGAACCATTCTTTATTATACAGGTATCCTTCCGGCAGGAAAAAGCACACCGGCACTCAGCGATACGCTGACGATCGACGGCAGCATCGCTACCAAGGTAAAACAGGATGTCACAGAAAAAGACGGTTATAAAACCATCACCACAACCTATGCATATGATGGTTATAATTTCCAGCTTGAAGCCGAAGCAGATGCAGTACAGACGCACAACGCACAGGATGCCATCAAGAGTGCCTGGGGTGTGGATGTAGACGTAGACGGCAATGGCAATATCAGCTTACGATAGGAGGGTGCAGAATATGAAAAAGAAAATTTTGTGCCTTGCCATGGCAGCGGTCATGGCCGTAGGCATACATACAACAGCATTTGCAGAGACACTGCAGGGAGGTTCTGACTGGAAGGTAGAATTCAACGGTTCCAAGATGAGCAGTAATTTTACTTCCGCAGACATGAAGAAAGATATCTTCCAGTTACAGCCGGGAGATACCATGGAACTTCAGGTAGGACTGAAGAACACCAGCGAGAAAGATGCAGACTGGTATATGACCAACGAAGTATTAAAATCTCTGGAAGACAGCCAGAGCATCGCAGAAGGCGGCGCATATGGTTACAAGCTGACTTATGTGGGACCGGATAAGAAGGAAACCGTATTATATGATAGCGAAACCGTAGGCGGCGAGGATGCCACGAAGGGTGAAGGTCTTCACCAGGCTACCGATGCACTGGAGAAATATCTGTATCTGGATCGCCTCTCCAAAGGGGATGTAGCTTCTGTCCATCTGACAGTAAAGCTGGACGGTGAGACACAGGGTAATGATTATCAGGATACACTGGCAAGCCTTCAGATGAGCTTCGCAGCCGATCCGGTGACGGTGACAACCGTGACGAAGAAGGGCGAAGACAAAGTTGTCAATAAGACAGTGACCAAGACAGTGCAGACACCGACAAAGAATGTTGTGAGATCCCCGAAAACGGGTGATACCACTCAGATCCTTGCCATCAGTGCGGTAGCGCTGGCAAGCGGTGTGATCCTTCTGATCCTGGCAGTGGTACTGATCAAGAAGCGAAAAGAGGAGAAAGGAGAGGGTCAGAGATGAAAAAAATGTATAAGATAGCCACAGTTCTTCTGGCCTTTTGTTTTCTGCTTGGATCGGTTCCTGTGAGTGTTAAGGCAGAGGATTATAAGTATCAGGTAACGATATTCAGCGGTAAGCAGGGAGCTTTTTCCGGAACTGCAGGTCTGGTAGTAAAGGGAGCAGACTACAGTGTTTCCAATACTGCAGATGCTATCGTGATCAAAGATCTGAATCCCGGAGATACCGTAAGTTTTGAAGCAAGATCCGGTGCAGTGGCGCTGGATAAGGACAGCAAGTATTATGTGCAGGGTATCCGTATCAGTGGACGTGATAATAATGCCGCAGTAGAGAATTCTTCTTTTGAAGTAACCGGAGACCAGGAATACGTAGTAGCATACGGAATCAAAGGCGATCAGGTAGCTTACACCATCAATTATCAGGATGCTAACGGCAACAAGCTGGCAGACAGCCAGACCTTCTATGGTAATGTAGGTGACAAACCGGTGGTTGCATATACCTATATCGATGGTTACACACCGGAGTACAGAAACCTGACCAAGACCTTATCTGCCAATGCAGCAGAGAACGTATTTACCTTTAATTATCTGCCATATGAGACTGTAACCGTGACAACACCGGGACAGACCATCACCAACACCACCGAGCAGACAGTTACCGTACCGGGAGGTACAACAACTACAACCGGTGGTACTACCGGAACAACCGGTGGAACTACAGGCACAACTGGTGGAACTACAGGCACAACCGGTGGCACAGGAACCAATGCCAATGGCGGTAACGCAGCAGGCACAACCACCGGAAACGGTGATGCACAACAGGACACAGATGCCACAGGTGGAACCGGCAATGGCGGACCTGGCAATGTAACAGATAATCAGGGAACAGAAGGCACAGAAAACGGCGGAACCACCCAGGATGCACAGGGTAACGAAGACACCACCACCATCGGTGATGAAGATACACCAAAAGCAGACCAGGATCTGAAAGATCTGGACGATGAGGATGTACCGAAGAGTGACAAAGACCTGGATGGAAACAAGAAAGTAAAGAAGAGCCTTCCTCTGGTAGCCGGCGTTGGTATCGGCGTAGCAGCACTTGCAGCACTTGCAGCAGGTATTGTGATCGTCAGAAAACGTGTACACAGATAATCAGACAGTGGAAAGAACAGTGAGACTGCTGTATGGAGTTAAAACAAAACTCCATACAGCAGTTTTTTGTTGTCCACACAAATTAAAGTCGCGAAGGGTATTCTATTTTGCATAAAATAACATATAAAGAAGATTTGCTTTCTTTCACGTAATGTATTATAATATGCATATGTGTCTCACGGAAGGAACGAAAATCATATTTTCCGTGAAAGTGTAATACAACTCAGGGAAGTGATTGTCTCAGGAGGCTGTAAACAGAAGTATGCAAACATGTGGAACGTATGTGAAGAACAAAAAATCGAAGAACCACCAGGTTTTGTATGTAAAAATGTTCGGTGATTTTTCCCTGGAATATCAGGGGAGATCTTTGATTGCAAAGAAGAAAAAAGAGACGCAGTTTGCACTGGTATTGCAGTTGATTTTCCATAGCGGAGAAGAGGGGATCAGCCGGGAACATCTGGAGAAGGTTTTGTTTGGTGAACGGACATTAGACGATGCGAATCATGCGATCCACAGCCTGATTTATAATATCAGAAAGAAGCTGGAGCAGACAGGGCTTCCGAAAGGAAAATATATTATTTCCAGAAGGGGAAGATTTTACTGGGACAAAGAGATTCCGTTTGAAGAGGATGCGCAGTTGTTTGAAGAGTACTGCAGCAGAGCATGCAGGGCAGGAGACTGGGAGGAACGGATTGAGCTGTGCTGGAAAGCTGCCTTGCTGTATAAAGGTGCCTTTCTTAAGGACTCTGAGCAGGAAGGCTGGGTAAAAGAGGAACGGGAGCGTTACCATATCATGTTCCGGAAGCTGATAGAATATATGACAGAGCTTCTGCGGAAAAAGAAGGCATATATTCAGCTGGAGAAGCTGGGCCGGCATGTATCAAAAGCAGCGCCATATGAAGAAGGGGAACTGCTGGTGATCGAGGCGCTGACCGGTATGGGAAGAACGGAACAGGTAGAGAGGCTGTATGTGGAAATCATGGAAAAGTATCGTCAGGTCTATATGGAAGAAGAACTGTGCAAATTAAAGGATTTCCGGAGAAAAATCGAAGAACAGCTTGACCATCCGTATGATATACTGGATAATATACAGGAGAATATGACAGAACGGCTGGAAAAGGTGCAGGAGCCATATCAGTGTAACTGGGTAGTGTTCCGGGAGATTTATCATATGGTTGCACGTATGATCGAGCGGAGCGGACAACAGGTGCAGCTGATGTTATGTACTTTAACGGATATGGAGAAACATCCCATCAGATCCGATGAATGTGCAGAGGTACTGTCACGGTATATATGGGAAAGTATCTGCAGAAGTATTCGTGCGGGAGACGTAGTTACCCGTTACGGGAAGGGACAGTATCTGGTGCTTCTGATCAATACAAAACCGGAGGATTGTCAGGAGATCCAGAAACGCATCGATGCACAGTTCCGGAAGAAAGATACCGTGTATGAGATCCGGTACAACGTGAAGTCTGTCAGAAGTCTGAATAATGCAAAGGATGATCAGAACCTGTCATAAGGTGATCTGCGGGCAGGTATCGGTTCTGGTACAGGATATGGGAAAAAAGAAGAAAGAAAAAAGAGGGGCACTGGCAGGATGTGCCCGAATCTGTAAGATATTCGGAACGGTCTGTCTGGTGGCGGTGATTCTTGTGTGTCTGCCATTAACCCTTCCGCGGGTCTTCGGGTATGAGATCTATACAGTCATCAGCGGAAGTATGGAGCCGGCGATACCGGTGGGAAGTCTGGTTTACGTACAGCCGGGAGCACCGGAGGATGCCGAGACAGATGATGTGATCGCATTCCACAGTTCTATGGATACGGGAGCGATCATCACACACAGGGTTATCAAAAATGATATAGTAACCGGTCAGATCCACACCAAGGGTGATGCAAATGAAAAAGAGGATCTGTATCCGGTGGGCTATGATTATTACATGGGAAAGGTAGTGTATTCTGTTCCTGTGCTGGGACGGGTACTTGCATTTTTTGTGACATTTCATGGTAAGATCGCAGCGGGAAGTCTGATCGGACTTGCGATTCTGTTACAGATCATCGGTGGAATGCTGGAATCTGCGAATGAGAAGAAACAGGCAAAAATATCGCAGAAATAGCTTTGCGATATTAGCAGAAAATAGTATAATAACAGTAGCTGTGAAAGATGAGACAGTTACTGAGAAATGAAGGTAACCGGGGCAGCAGCCTGCAGTTACCTTCTGTGTTATAGAAAGAAGGATAGGTACGATGGGATTTAAAAAAGTTGATGTAAAAACACTCGATATGAAACCTTTTGAGAAGATCGGTTCCGAATGGATGCTGATCTCCGCAGCAAAAGACGGCAAAGCCAATACAATGACCGCTTCCTGGGGCGGCATCGGCGTTCTGTGGGGCAAGAATGTGGCAACAGTATATATCCGCCCGCAGCGTCACACCAAAGAATTCGTAGATGCAGGTGATACATTTACCATCAGTTTCTTCGGTGGCGAGCACATGAAAGAGCTGGGCTACCTCGGCAAAGTCTCCGGCAAAGATGTCCCGGACAAGATCGAACAGTCCGGTCTGCATCTGACAGAAGTAGACGGTCAGCCGGGATTCGAAGAGGCTACACAGGTGCTGGTATGCAGAAAGCTTTACCATGACGAGATCAAACCGGAAAACTTCTATGAACCGGAAGAAGATGAAAGATGGTATCCGGAAAAAGATTATCATACCATGTACATCGCTGAGATCCGGGAGTGCTGGGTGAGAGAGTAAAGCAGAAAGTACAAAAGAAGAGTCGGAATCCTGAAAGGTAAGACAGGTTTCCGACTTTTTTGCATGGAAGGTGAGGCAGGATTGGCTGTTTCTGGTTGCGGAAGTAAGGAAAAGAGACATATAATAGATGTTGCAGGAAAGGTTTATATGCAGAAAAAGGAGAATCGTATGCTGAATATTTTTTATGGTGATATGAAAGAAGCTGTGTATAATACGGCAGCTTATTTTAAATATGATTACGAGGACAGCTGGATCATAGATCCGTTTGTGAAAGAAATGATTCAGGATGTCGATCGGTCGACGGTCTTAGACAGTGGAGTCATCGACAGTCCGGTCCTTGGGAAGATACCACCAACCGGGCTATCCGGTGGAGTGAAAACATTGATTCTTGTTAAATTTGAAAAAGATAAGATTTTTAATGCTTCGACATGCGGTGACAATTGTGCAAAATGGTTGTTGAAAATTGCTGCATCGGAGGATCGCACAATTAATCTGCATCATTTGATGGAATTTGGGGAAGAACCATTTCAGATCCGTATCCTGAATACGGATCAGGTGGTGTGTTCCATGAGAGAACTGATATCGATAGCCGGTGAATTTGTCTGACAGGAGTGAAAAACTGATGGATATTTGCAGGAAAGGAAATAAATCATATTATGTAAGACTTTAGTATTTCGAGTTTTCTTTCGAGTGGCTTTTGAAAGAAACTCGGAAGAAAACTCGAAGGACAAGGAGAAAATGTGTTAGTAAATAAAGGAAATTATAATATGCTTATATTCGAGAAACTATTTATAAATAGATGTCTAGCTGGTTATATAAATTACTTGTAAATAATTTTGTCAAGAATTTTGTGTATTATAAGCCTATGAAATAATTGTATTGTCTCGAGTTTCTTTCGAGTTATTTTTAGAAAAAACTCGAAAGAAAACTCGAAGGATAACTTAAGACACAGAGAGATTAGGTAGGATTAATTAAATTCATTCATAGCATCTACATATCCTTGCAAGCCATATAGATGAGATGCTTTCAGAAAAGGAAAACGAATGAAAAAACTTTTGAATACATTATATGTGACATCCGGCAACCGATATTTGTCCCTGGATGGAGAAAATGTAGTGGTGTATTGATTTATCTTTTTTGTCAGGAAATGGTCGTTTTCTGGCAATTGCCAGGAATTTTATTTCCATGGAAGAAATAAGAGACCGCCATTGGATAAGGTAAATGCGATGTTATCTTTTGCGTATTCTTTATTGGCAGGTATGTGTGGAACAGCGTTGGAAGCAGTCGGGCCGGATCCGTATGTTGAATTTTTCATACGGATCGACTGTGAATTGAAAAGAGGAATACGGTGTGATTGTTGTAGCTGCGAGAAAATTAACAAGCATTTTACTCGAAGAAGATTGTGAAATTAATCATTCTCATATATAATAAATTATATAATGTGTCGTGGAAAAAGATAATTTTCAGAAAATGTATATGGGGATGGAGGACGCTGTATGAAGAAGAGAAGAATATTCCGCAATCTGAACGACAAAGAGTTCGCCTGGGTGCTTTATGATGTGGGTAATTCGGCGTATACGATGCTGGCGTGTGCGCTGATACCTATCTGGTTTAAGGCGATGGCGATAGGGACAAAGCCGGGGCAGCTGACGTCGGATCGGGCAACGGCTTATTATTCGATGGCGATTGCGGTGATCACGATCGTGGTTGCGTTGCTGGGTCCGGTATGTGGAGCGATTTCCGATTATAAAGGCATGAAAAAGATATTTTTTACCAGTACCGTTGCAGTGGGCGTCTGTGGATGCATCCTGAATGGATTTGCCTGTCAGTGGATCGTATTTTTGCTCCTGTTTGCAGTAACCAAGATCTTTTACAATATGTCCCTGATGTTTTATGACTCGATGTTAAACGATATCACCACAGAAGAACGGATGGACGAAGTTTCTTCTTATGGCTATGCATGGGGATATCTGGGATCGTGTATTCCGTTTCTGATCGCGCTGGTGGCTTATGTACTCGGACCGGATATGGCGGGTATCATTTCCGGCAGTTTATCCATGGCGATCGGGTTTGCGGTTACGGGGCTCTGGTGGCTTCTGGTGACGGTTCCGCTGATTAAGAATTATAAACAGATCAATTACGTGGAAAAGAAAGAACATGCAGTGGGAAGTGCGTTCCGCAGGATCTTTGAAACCATCAGGTTTATCGCAACAAAAGATAAAAAAGTATTTTTCTTTCTGATCGCATTCTTTCTCTACATCGATGGCGTGGGAACGATTATTGATAACTGTATCAATATCGGAACGGACCTGAACCTGAGCACTGTGGGACAGGTGATCTGTCTGCTGGCGACACAGGTTGTTGCCTTTGGCGGTTCACTGGTATTTGCAAAATTGTCGAAGAAGTACGATACCGTACAGCTGATCCTGGTATGCATTGCAGGGTATTTTATCGTCTGCCTGTATGCGCTGACCTTAAAGAACCTGATAGGTTTCAGTTTTCTGGCATTCGGTGTGGGATGCTTCCAGGGATCCATCCAGTCCCTGTCGAGATCGTACTTTTCCAAGATCATTCCACCGGATAACTCGGGAGAATATTTTGGTCTGTATGATATTTTTTCAAAAGGAGCATCTTTCCTTGGATCGGCTGTGATCGCAGGAGTAAAACTGGCTGGAGGGACCATTAATATTGCAGTGGCATCACAGGCAATCTTTTTCTTCCTCGGATTCATCTTCCTGAAGATCGCAGATGGAAAAGAGCGGAGGATTGTGGAAAGTAAATAAAGAGTATCAGAAGGAAATGCGGGAATAAAAAAGCTAATTACATATTGCAGCTATAAACAGCAGGAGTCTGAGGATCAGTAGCAGGATTCTCAGACTCCTGTTATTTGTGCAAGGTAAGTGCGGCTCTGTGCATAATAGAAAGATGATTTTCATACAGTCAGGGAAGAAATGTGATAAGATAAAAAGTAACTATTCAATAGATAACTGTGAGGGTACTGAACAGTTGTGATAAAAAAGAAATCAGAGAGGGATATTTTCCGGAGTTTTCCGTCTAATCTATGTAAACAAAAAAAGCCGGCCGGCAAACCAACCAGAAAAGGTGGTGCAAAAGTGACAAAAGAACAATTAGGAACCTTGATCCTGGATTCCGAGAGGCAGATGTATTCTACTGCAAAATCCATGTTATACAGCGATCAGGACTGTGCGGATGCCATACAGGAGACGATTGTAAAGGCATTTTCCGGAGTGCATACACTGCGAAATGACAAATATGCAAAAACATGGCTGATGCGGATCCTGATCAATGAGTGTTATACCATCCTGAGAAAGACAAGTAAGGTGATTTCTCTGGACGAGATGTGTGAGACGACAGAGCTTGCAGCGGATGAAAAGAGTGACTACAGCGATCTGTACAAAGCAGTAGGTTCTCTGAAAGAAGATCTGCGGATGCCGGTGATTCTGTATTATATTGAGAATTTTAACATCAGAGAGATTGCGCAGATTATGGATATCAGCGAAGGAGCCGTACAGAAGAGACTGGCCAGAGCAAGAGGAAAATTAAGACAGGATCTGCAGGAAAGTGAGGCGTGGACATGAGATTAGAAGAGATGAAAAACAATATCCCGGAAACTCCCGATTTTATTCATAAGATGGTACAGGAAGAAGTCAGCAGACAGCTGAAGGACACCAAAGTGGTACCCATGAAGAAAAGAAAATGGAACAAAGTGCAGGCAGCCGCCGTAGCCGCCCTGTGTCTGCTTGCTACTTCCACAGTGGCGTATGCCGGCAACAGACTGTACCATATGTATGTGCAAAAACAGGGAAATTACCGTGTGGAGACTGGGATTCAGGCAGATGCCGGAACATCCGTGCAGCTCCCGGAACAGATTCATGATGTGGCAATCTCAACGAACTATATTCCGGATGGCATGACATGGACAGATGAAGATCATCTGCAATATACAGCACAAAACGGTGGCTTTACATTTAGTTCTGTACTGCTTGACAGTGATGATTTTGAGAAAGCAAAAGAAGATAAAAATATCGTAGAGAGTGAGGAACATACTTTTGGCAAGTACGAAGGTGTCTATCTGAGATATCATGAAGTGATACAGGACGGCTTCTTTAACCAGCGTATCTACCTGTTTTGTCCGGAAGAATACCGTGTGATCACCATCTATGTGGGCGATGATGTATCCAAAGAGGACGCCCTGAAGGTAGCAGATAATCTTCAGATCACAGAAAAAGATACCATGATAGAAACTGCCGGTATGTATACCTGGAGTGATATTGTCTCACCGGAAGAGGTACAGGGGGACGAAGCTGTAACCAGTATATCTGCTGACCGGCTTCCGGTTGCCGAAGTCGGAGAGAAAGTTGATCTGACAGCCAGCGGTGAAGATAAAGATGGAAATTACGCAGACAATATTCCGATACAGGCAACGGTAGATTCTGTTCAGATCACAGATGACCTTCAGCTTCTGAACGGCCAGATTCCGGAGGAATGGAAAGATGCTGTCGGAGAAGACGGAAAACTAAAAGAAAACACAATCTCCTACATCCGGGAAGGAGACGGAGTTAATACGCTGGATGAAGTCGTAAAAACAAAGACCGAACAGCAAAAACTGGTATATACTACCGTCACATACACCAATACATCAGACCAGGAAGCAGACCATATACTCTACATTGGTTCCCTGATGATGTGCCACAACGATGGAAGTACATACAAAGTGTATACACCGGGCGAAGAAGCCGGAGACGGCTACGATCGCTGCACCTGGGACGGAGCAGCCAGAACCGGTGAAATGAAATACTGCAGTGTAACCGAGAACTATGGTAATGGCGGAAACTATATCCCGTCCCTCAAACCGGGCGAAAGCATCCAGATATCCATGGCATGGATCGTCAACGAAAGCGACCTGAAAGAAATGTACCTGAACCTCAACGGCACAGGCGCCTCCTACCAGTTCGATGACGAAATCCTTGCAAACGGCATTATCGACATCCGTCAGAACTAGAGCGTTTCATAAATAACTATACATACCTGCCGCTTTCCAATACCCAGAAACAATGCCCCTGCCCCGGAGCGTGAGACAGCCTTTTGCCGGCGCCTTTAGCAAATATGAGATCCAGCATTTACGCAGGCTTTCGCGAGGGTCCGTTGACCCTCGTGAACATAGCCGAAGTTAATGCTTAGCTCAGATT